>JADMIO010957440.1_pt1 | contig 46182 bp, 29 predicted proteins | sample 8958161 | NCBI WGS metagenome assembly JADMIO01 (sample SAMN16585339, study PRJNA669376) | soil metagenome | isolation source: Crop rotation soil | place: USA: Cullars Rotation, Alabama | collected 2011
CGCGACAACTTGTCCACGTGGAATTCTAAGCTTAGGATCCCAATGTGCTGGAAAGGTAAAGGCCCAATCAGGGTGCGCGCCAATTTCTTCCCAGCGTTCATTGGTTTCATCGATCGGATCAAAGAAGGCCACCGGGTCGGCCACATGGATCAAGACAGGCAGCTTAAGTTCGCCTGCCATGTCCCAAATCGGTGAAAGACGCGCATCATCCACTTTGGCTAATTGGCCCTTGTCATCTGTAACATGCAACCCAAACGGCTTCCAGATTTTCAAGCCCTGCGCGCCCTGTTCTTTCTGGGTTTTAAGCCTGTTTGCAGCCCAATCAGGGAACTTATTGCCCAGCTCGGGCCATCTGTTCCAATCCACACCGCCAAAAATTTGAAACCGTTCCGGCGCTTTTGCCTTGAAATGATTCAGGTGCCGATGGAGAATTTCTTCGCCCCAACCGCCGTCCAAATCGACATAGTGTGTCACCCCAGCTTCATCGAGTAAGTCGATCAACTCCGGCAGGGGCTTTTTATCCCAGCCACCACCGAAGGGTTCGCCGAGGTGATTATGCGCGTCAATAACGGGGAACTTTGGTTTATCCACCAAAGTTGTTTTCGTTACGAGTTTTGATCGAGGTCGAAAGTTTTTGAGAAGCATGTTCGTCTTTTCGTTTTTTGGGAGGGGCAGATGTTATCCCCCAATGCTTAAGCCCTGATGACCTCAATGCCTTGCTGCGCCAGCGCAGAGACAAATTCATCGGACGTTTTGTTATCCGTCACCAATTTGTGGATACTGTTCAGCGGTGCGAGAAATGCAGTCGAGACGCGGTTGACTTTCGTGTGGTCTGCCACGATGATGGTCTCGCGCCCGACTTTCAAGATGGCGCGGTCGGTCATGGTTTCAGGCAGGTAATCATTTGTCAAACCTTGTTCAAGACTGATAGCGCGTGCGCCTATCAAGACCTTATCGGCGCGTACTTCAGCCAGGGCTTGCTCAGTAATATGACCAATAAAAGAGAGTTCAGTGTCGCGCAACATTCCACCCAGAGCAATGACGGTAATTTCCGTCAGCCCGGTCAGCGTATTCAGGACCAGGAGGGAATTGGTGATGACAGTCAGATTGCGGCGACCACGTAAGTTGCGCGCCACTTCCAGGATGGTCGTGCCGGAACCTAGAAAAACAGTTTCATTGTCGGCAATTAGATCGGCGGCAGCCCGTCCAATGCGCACCTTTTCCTGTGCCTGCTCAGTCTCACGCTCAAGGATTGGCAATTCGGGTGGGGCCTGTTCGAGAAGGATAGCGCCCCCATGCACTCTCTGGAGTTTGCCTTGTTCAGCCAGAGCCTCCAAATCACGGCGGGCGGTTGCCTCACTGATCGAAAGATGTTCGCAAATCTCGGTGACGGAGATTCGTTGCTCGCGATTAAGCAATTGCAGGATCTGCTGTTGGCGTTCAATATTGGAGAGGGATTCCAGGGTCATAATTCAATCATATCCATTCAGAAAGTTGTGAAAATACGCCGAAAACAGTCAAAATAAATCCAAAACAATCACAATCGATCAGATAATAGCACAGATAAAAAAACATTTCAAGAGGCAATTTAATTCGGATGAGCGAAGCAGGAAAAGGACCCAGGCACGGGCTTTCCACTAAATCAATGCGCGATGTAATCGATGCGCAGCCTGCTCAGGTAGCCTGCGATGCCGGCAGTTTTAATTCACCGATTTCTTCATCTCCCCCATAATCCAACCACTTCTCGTTCGAAGTTGCGGGGGCAGGACTCGAGCCTGCGAACTGCGGGTACCCGGCACCTGCCTGATTAAGCTCAATTGTCCATAAGGATGCCGTCTTTTGTCCAATATTTCCCCAATCAAAATCAGTATTGTAAAGGGGCGGGTTACACTGCCCGCGTTGTCAATTGGTACAACATTCATAACAGATAGAGCCTAATCGTGGAGATCAGGCTCTATTCTTGAAAACGGAGAGGAATACATGCTCGAATTTAAATGGTGGCAAAAAGCGCTCTTTTATCAAATCTATCCACGCTCATTTGCCGACGGCAATGGCGACGGGATTGGCGACTTCTGTGGCATGCTCGAAAAACTGGATTATCTCGCCGATCTGGGCATAGACGCCATCTGGCTCTCGCCGCATTTCCCCTCGCCAAACTGGGATTGGGGCTACGATATCTCCGATTACACCGGCGTTGCTCCCGAATACGGAACACTGGATGATTTTCGAACTTTCTTACACGAAGCACACGCGCGCAGCATACGCGTGATTCTCGACCTGGTGTTGAACCACACCTCCGACGAACACGCCTGGTTCGTCGAGTCCAGGTCCAGCCGCGATAATCCCAAATCTGACTGGTACGTCTGGGTGGACACCCCGCCCAACAACTGGCAGTCCTTCTTCGACGGCGATGCCTGGACGTATGTCCCCGAGCGCGACCAGTATTACTATCACTTTTTCATGAAGCAGCAGCCGGATCTGAACTGGCACAATCCCCAGGTCAAGCAGGCCATGTGGGCCGCCGTCCGTTTCTGGCTCGAGCTGGGTGTGGACGGTTTCCGGCTGGATGCGATCGGCACCATCTACGAAGATCCCAGGCAAACGCCTCATACCGTCCCAATGACGCTGGCAGAGTTGAGACATGCCACGGACCTGGCACAATCGCCGCAGGAGAAGCAAAAAGTTGCCGAATACTGGAACGAAATATTCAAACACCAGACGGGCCAGCCCGGCCTGCACGAATTGATGAAAGAACTGCGCACTGTACTGAACGAGTATGACGGTGAACGCGTGCTGGTCGGCGAAGATGACAACCCTGCATTTATGGGCAACGGGTGGGATGAGCTGAATTTGGTCTTCAACTTCCCCTTGATGCGCATCGAAGCTCCGCTCACTTCCAGCTGGGTGTGCGACAACCAGGCAACGCGCCTGGCAGCCCTGGAGAAAATTTCACCCCAGGCCTGGCCTTGCAACACGCTTGGAAATCACGACAGCTCGCGCGTCTACACACGCTATGCCGATGGGGTCCACGATGCCGAGCGGGCACGCCTTTCCCTGGCGCTGATGCTCACCCTGAAAGGCACGCCCTTCCTGTATTACGGTGAGGAGATTGGCATGCGCGACTACCTGATTGCAGACCCCGCCCAACTACGTGACACGATGGCAACCTGGTACCACGACGCGCTGGTGAACGACCTGGATGTCGATCCGCTCGAGGCAGCCCGGCATGCCGCCCAGATGACCCGCGACAAGAACCGCACACCCATGCAGTGGGCCAACCTGCCGAACGGCGGTTTCTCGCCGGCCGGCACCCAAACCTGGCTGCCGGTAAACCCGAACTATGCCCAGGGGATCAACGTGACGGAACAGCAGCATGACCCCAATGCGATGCTCAATTTCTACCGGCGCATGATCCACATGCGCCGCGCCACACCTGCGCTGATCGAAGGCGATTACCAGCCCGTGCACGAATGTGGTAGCGAGTATCTTGCCTTTATACGTGCCACAGCAGAGCAAAGGGTGCTGGTTGCGCTCAATTTTTCCGAAAAACAACAGGTTCTCGATTTCTCGCAACTGCGTTATACGACTGCCGACTTGCTCTTCTCGAGCGCCGGTCATGCGCACCGCCAGGAAAATTTGAAGGAAATCCATCTGGGCTCATTCGAAATCTATATTGTAGAGCTGCACTAAGGACATAGATACGGCCTGATTAAGCTCAATTGTCCATAAAGATACCGTCTTTTGTCCAATATTTTCCCAATCAAAATCAGTATTGTAAAAGGTGAGTATTGTCCATTGCCCGGTTTCGCGGAAATCCTGCTCTCATCAGACCAGTCCGGGAATTAACCGGCGGCTTTAGTGCGGTTGTCGGTCTTGCTCCCCCGATATGCACAAGAGATTGTCAGGCACACCATTTTGGGCGGTATTGTCCCCGCACCACACTATCACACTTCATCGTTATTAATGAAAGGAGGTGAGTTAACTCCACAAGGCTCCATGAGCCCGGTCCTTAATATCCGAAGCAGCAACGCTTTTCCAGCATGATTGATGGAGCCGGTTCCGGCTTCAAAACAGAAACGTTCAAGGAGAAAAGAGATCATGAAAAAGACACTATTGAAGCTGATCAGCATGATGCTGATCGCCGCCTTTGCCCTCTCGGCTTGCGCCCCCGCCTCCCCTGCTGCAACCGACACAACTGATACAACCAATACAACCGATATCACCCCGGCTGCGGCCCCTGTCGAATTGAGCCTTTGGCACTCGTATCACACCGCCGGGTTGGAAGAGGCTGTCATCAACAAACTGGTTGCCGATTACCAGGAAATGCACCCCGATGTGAAGGTCAACATCCTGGCAATCCCGTTTGATCAATTCTTCAACAAATACGAGACCGAAGCCGCTGCCGGCGGCGGTCCCGACTTGTTCACCGCCCCGGACGATAACCTCGGCAACGAAGTCCGCAGCGGCCTGGTGGCCCCGATTGACGATCTGGTTACCGGCAAACTCGATGGCTATACCCAGTCCGGGATCGATGGCGTGACCATTGAAGGCAAGCTCTATGCTGTGCCCGGCATCGCCAAGGCTGTTGCTCTGTACTACAACAAATCCACCGTCCCCACACCACCCGCCACCCTGGACGAACTGCTGGCCATGGTCAAGGCCGGCAAGAAGATCGCCATCAACCAGAACGTGTACCACAACTTCGGCATCTTCACCGGTGCTTTCGGTGGTGCCCTGATGGACGATACAGGCAAATGCGTCGCGGACCAGGGCGGGTTTGCAGAGGCTTTCCAATATCTCTCTGACCTGAAGGCCGCCGGCGCCTCCTTTGAAACCGATGGCGCCAAGGCCGACACCGAGTTCCGCCAGGGCCAGGTCGACATGATTATCAATGGCCCGTGGGTTCTCGGCGATTATAAAAGTGACCTGAAGGATAACCTGGGAGTTGCCGCGATCCCCGCAGGCCCCAAAGGCCCCGCGACCCCCATGACCGGTATTGATGGGTTTTACATCAACCCGAACAGCAAAAACCAGCAGGCTGCGGTGGATCTGGCCCTGTATATCTTCAGCAAAGATGGCCTGACCGAATATGCCAATACCGCCGGCGATCCCCCGGCCCGCACGGATGTCGACTCGAGCGACCCACAGGTCAAGTTCTTCGGCGAGGTCGCTGCCACAGGCTTTCCCCGCCCGCAATCGGCTGAATTTGGCAACTACTGGAGCCCCTTCGGCGACGCGCTAAACGCGGTGATGGAAGGGCAGTCCAAGCCCGTTGATGCGGTTGCAGCAGCTTGCGCCGCAATGAACACCGCCAGCAACAAGTAATATCCGCAAGTAATGATTCCAGGAGCGCCGAAACGGCGCTCCTGGAATCATTTCAACAGGTGGAACAATCGCTATTGACTTTTGGTAAAAACCTACGAGAATCTAAGTACGGAATACTGCTGTGATGGAGGCGCCTGAATGGACATACTTAATAAAAGCAGGAAAAACAAACTTAATAGGCAGAAACGATCGTTTAGCCAGGCACTCAACCCATATCTCTACATACTTCCAGCTTTCCTCGTCATGGGCATCATCACCTTTTACCCCATGGGGTTTCAAGTGTGGATGTCGTTCACAAACTACGGCTTGAAGAACTTGCGATTTGACGCCCCACTCCCGGACTTTGTTGGCCTTGCCAACTACGTCGATATCCTGATGAACAATTTGAACCTGTCTTATTTCGATTTCTGGCGCATGCTCGGCTTCAACCTGTTCTGGGCTTTCTCGAATGTATTCATCCATGTTTCGCTGGGCATTGTTATTGCGGTGGCGCTGAATAACGAGGGTGTCTGGTTCAAAGGGATTTATCGCGTCATTTACATTCTGCCCATCATTATCCCGCAAGTCATTGTCGCGAATATCTTTAAAAACATGTTCGACCCACAGTTCGGCGCAATCAATCAGGGTATGGCTTCCGTGGGTGCCTGGTTTGGGTTGCCGGCAACTCTCTTCCAAATCCGCTGGATCGACCAGGTCGATTATCCAATCTCGTGGCTGCCGCTCACCCTGTCTTACTTTGCTTTGCTGATTACCAATGTTTGGCTGGGCTGGCCGTTTATGACCATCGTAGCCACCGCCGCGCTGCAAAGCATTCCAAAAGACATATACGAAGCCGCCACGATTGACGGCGCCAGCGGTTATCAGCAGTTCTGGCGTATCACGCTTCCTTTGCTACGCAGTGCCATGGTGCCGGCCGCGGTGTACGGTCTGATCATCACCTTCAACCTGTTTAGCCTGATCTACTTTCTCTCGGGAGGCGGTCCCTTACGCCGCACGGAAATCCTTCTGACAGCCGCCTACCGCCTGGTGACTGAGCAACGCCTGTACGGCGTGGCGGCCGCTTTCTGCGTTTTTATCTTCTTTATTCTGCTCGTTCTAACCCTGCTGGTCAACAATATTACCAAGGCCACGGAGCAAACGTATGATGCCTAAAAGAAACACTTCCTCCATTCTCACGCGCCTGAACAACATTTTGAGCGGTGGGCGCGTCGAGTCCACCCGCCGCCTTTCCCTGGTCAATCAATTATTGATCCAGGTTTTCCTGTTACTTGTCGCCGTCTCGGTCATTTATCCAATCCTGTGGGTCTTCACCCTTTCGATCGACCCTCGTGATATTTCCAGGCCTACCGAGCTGCGCTTAATCCCAACAGAGGGAGCATCCTTTCAGGCCTACGCGGACGTCATCAAACAGCCCACGCCCAACCCGGTTAGCATGCAGGAGTTGATCTTCAACAGCTTGCGCCTCTCGGCCGGCGTCGGCGCGGCTGCGGTCGCGATCGGCGTCTTTGCAGCTTATGCCTTCTCCCGCCTTCGTTTTGCGGGCCGCCGGTTCTTAATGATTGGCATCCTGACCGTGCTCATGCTTCCCGGCATTGCCTTACTGCCGGCACTATTCGTGCTTTTGAACAAAATCACAATTCCGCTCGGTGATACGGTGTTCAACCTGCGCAATTCGCTGCTGGGCGTTGGCTTGGCAGTGCTTTCCGGTTCGCTGCCTTTCGCCATCTGGAATATGAAAGGCTACCTGGATACCATCCCGCGCGAGCTCGAAGAGGCCGCAATGATCGACGGCTGCACAACAGCGCAGTCCTTCCTGCTGGTCACCCTGCCACTCTCTACACCCGTACTGGCTGTTACTTTTTTCCTCGGCTTCATGAGTACCTGGACGGAGTTCGCCACATCCTGGCTGTTCCTGACCAACCCGAAAGATTTCACCCTGATGATGGCCTTATACAACATGGTCGGCCAGTATTCAGACAACACGCCCTGGTCACACTTTGCGGCCATGGCGATCATCATCGCTCTACCCGTCAGCATCCTGTACCTGTTTATACAAAGGTACTTCGTCGGCGGCCTGGCCATGGGCGGCGTGAAAGGCTAGGCCCGGCATTGGGCGGCCGGAAGGTCGCCCAAATTTTTAAAAGATTTGCCACAGAGAACACAGAGAGAAAAAAGAGATTTAAAAGCTCTTCTCAAAGCTCTCTGTGCTCTCTGTGGCAAAAAAGGTTTTTTGCGATGAAGTACCTTTTTGCTTTGATCCTGCTCCTGACCCTGATCACCTCCTGTACCCCTACCGTGACTCAAACCCTGACCCCCTCCCCGACCACGATTACCACAAGCCCCTCGGCCGCAGCTGCAGGCTGGTGGCGGGATGCCGTCTTCTATGAAATTTTCGTGCGCTCGTTCAGCGACTCGGACGGCGACGGAATCGGCGATTTCAACGGCCTGACCCGCAAGCTGGATTATGTCCAGTCCCTGGGCGTCAGCGCGCTCTGGTTGATGCCGATCCACCCTTCTCCGTCTTATCACGGTTACGACGTGCTCGACTACTATGCCGTCAATCCGCAGTACGGGACGATGGACGACTTTAAACGCCTGCTCGACGAGGCGCACCGCCGGGGCCTGCGTGTGATCATCGACCTGGTGCTCAACCATACCTCCAGCCGGCATCCCTGGTTCCTCGACGCGAATAACGATCCGCAGTCAGCCTACCACAGCTGGTACGTCTGGTCAGACGCCAGCCGGGGACGATACTGGCATCCGGGCAATCAAGGCTACTACTTTGGCCTGTTCTGCAACTGCATGCCCGACCTGAACTACAACAACCCGGACGTGACCGCGCAAATGCAAAAGGCCACCCGCTTCTGGCTGGACGACATCGGCGTGGATGGTTTCCGCATGGACGCGGTCAAACACCTGATCGAGGAAGGCGACAAGATCGAGAACACGCCCGCCACACACACCTGGCTCAAAGGCTTCCATACATTCTACAAGACGGGTAATCCGGACGTTTATGCCGTGGGCGAGGTTTTCGACGCGACTGCATTCATCGCCAAGACCTACACCGGCGACCAGCTCGACCAGGTGTTTAACTTCGAGCTGGCCAGCGGCTTCATCCACAGTGCCAACGGTGGGGGGAAATCCGCGCTGGAGAGTGCGCTCCGGTTTGCCGCGCGCGACCTGCCCAGCGGCGAATACGCCACCTTCCTGACCAACCACGACCAGGATCGCGTGATGGACGTCCTGAATAACGACGTCAACAAAGCCAGGGTGGCCGCCGCCCTGCTGCTGACTTCCCCGGGCACGCCATTCATTTATTACGGTGAGGAGATTGGCATGCTGGGCAAAAAACCGGATGAGGACATCCGCCTGCCCATGCAGTGGACGGATGATCCCGTGACCGCCGGGTTCACCGACGGGAAGCCCTGGCGCGCGCCCGCAGCGACCACCGTTTCGGCCAACGTCGCCGTCCAGGACAAGGACGCCAACTCCCTGCTGAACCACTACCGCGCCCTGATCGCCCTGCGCAACGCCCAACCCGCCCTGCGCACAGGCTCATTGGTGCTGCTCGAGACCGGTAACCCCGCCGTCTACGCCAGCCTGCGCAGCGAAGCGAATGAGACGCTGTTGATCCTCGTCAACCTGGGCGGAAAAGTCGTGACGGATTATCAGTTAGGATCGGCTTCCGCGGCACTCCAGGACGGAACCTATGCCCCCGAAACCCTGTTCGGCAGCGGCAGCGCCGGCACGTTGACCGTCGCTAACAACACATTCAGCAATTACAAACCGCTGGCCAAACTGCCCCCCTACAGCACCTGGGTCTTCTACATTAAAAAATAGAACGCGGATGGCGCGGATCAAGCGGATTCTCGCGGATTTTTTTAATTGCTTTATCCGCGAGAATCCGGGTTTTTCCGCGTTATCCGCGTTCTATTTTTTTTAAATCTTCCTGAAACTTAATCCCCGCACGGCGCCACGTTGCGCCAGTTGGGCACCGTATCGTTCACCAGCATCGTGCCGTCCGTCCCGTAGCTCAACGTCAGCTGGCGGTTGGCGATGTCGTCGCAGGCGGCATCCTGTTCGACGTGCTCCCAGTCCAGCAGCGCGAACTTGTACTCGATCTGGACATTCTCCCTGCCGGTCAGCGTAACGGTCCAGTGTGTGGCGTCGATGCGTGTCAGTACCACGGCCGTCGTATTCCACTGCGGCAGGTTGCCGTCCAGCCGGTCGAGGGTGCCGGCGATCACCACCGATCGCCCGGTCCCGTCCGTGCTGGCCGGGACGGTAACGTTGAACGTCAGGGTCACGCTGCGTGGTGCGGTATTCGCGGAAACCTCGGCCGAGTTCCCAGAGCGGTTGAACGAAGTATCCACGGCACGGACGACGTAGTAATAGATGGTATTTTCCGCCACGGTTGTGTCGGCGTAGCCAGCGCCGGTTGTGCGCGCAACCTGGGTATAAGGACCGCCACTGGCCTCGCTGCGCAGCACTTCGTACCCGTGCAGCGATGGGTCGCCCTGGATGGCATCCCAGGCCAGCTCGATACCCGCCGGCAGGGCCGAAACGATATGCAGGTTGGCCGGGATGGCCGGCGCGGTCGTATCGCTGCCGGCGATGACATGCAGTTTGCCGGGGTTGGGCGGCAGGCTGCCGGCCGTGATCGGGCCGTTCGAATCGGCATACAGCCAGTCGCGCCCGTTGGTCGTGGAATAGCGGTATACGTAGTCGTACTCCCCGACGGCCTCGGGCAGCATGCTGGCGACGAACTCGTCGTTATTGCCGCGGTCGTCATTGAACTGGGCGTTGATCCAGTTCCAGGCGGGGTCGCCGGCCGGATTGCTGCCCGCCGGCCCAAAGCCCAGCTGGGCGATCAGCCCGCCGGTGGAACCGGGCTGGCTGGTGATGCCGTCGATCCAGACCTGGCCGTAAGCATTGTCGCTGCGCACGGTCGTGCTGATGGTGTGCGTCATGCTCGGGGGCCATTGCAGGTTTGCCCAGCCGATCGAATCATGCGCCTGGCCGCTGGCTTCATTGGAATAAAGGCTCTCATTCCCCGCGCCGTCCAGGGCGGTGACCACGTAGTAATAGAGTTGCGCATTCGGCAGACCCGCGTCGCTATAGCTTGTGCCTGCCAGCGGGGATGGATTGACCCTGGCCCACCCGCCGCCGCTCAGCAGGCTGCGGTACAGGTTGTACCCGGCCGCACCGGCCCTGGCCTCCCAAGCCAGGCTGATCTGGTTGGTGCTTTCACTGGCAACCCTCAAGCCGGCAGGCGCGGCAGGCGGCTTGAGGTCGGTCTCGTCGGTTACAAGCAGCCAGGCGCTCTGCGGGTTCAGGCTAAGGGTGATCATCCCCGTGGAGACGCGGGCACTCACTTTGCCGGTATTTCCCACTCCATAGCGTGACCTGAAACTGACGCCATCAGGCAGGTAACCGGCGACCGGGATCTTGACCGTGCTCGCCTGTGCGCCTCGGTTGATGACTACGAGTGCTGCCTGTTTGTTGGTTTTGCGGCCATACGCCACGATTCCGGCGTCGTCATCGGCCAGCAGCATGCGCAGGTCACCACCGGTCAGGGCGGCATTCTCTTTGCGCAGGTCCGCGAGTTTCCTGTAATGGCCGATCAGCGCGGCATCGGGATGGCCGCCCAGGTCCGCCCAGGGGTATGTGCGGCGGTCATCGGGGTCATCGTCGCCCGTCATGCCTGCTTCGTCGCCGTAATAGACGGTCGGCGCGCCCGGCAGGCTGAACTGGATCAGGGATGCGATCCTCAGGCGGTTTTTTCCATCAGCCAGGTTGGCGGTATTCGACTCTTTGTCAGCGGTTGTTTCCATTCCTGGGGTGAGAGTCCACAGGATGCGCTCCGTGTCGTGGCTGTCCACCAGGTTCATCAGGCTGTAAAAGGCCGCGTCCGGGTAGTCCTCGCGGATGGAGCTCAAACGCGCAGCGAATTCGGACGGGCTGATCGGGCGCCCGCTATCGGCAAAGCCTTTCGCGTCGAAATTTCCCGGGGCCAGGAGGCCGATCACGGCGTCGCGCAGGCGGTAGTTCATGGTCGAGTCGGCGCGGTCGCCGCGCAGCATGCGCAGCAAGGTGCTGTCCTTCTGCCACATTTCACCGATGATGGCGGCATCCGCTTCAGTGCGTTTTACGGTCTTCCGGAAACTTTCCCAATAGCCATCCGGGAAGGAGGCGTCCCCCATCACGTCCAGGCGCCAGCCGCTCGCGCCTTCGCGCAGCCAGGTGCGCGCGACATTGTTTTTGCCGGTCACGAAGTAGGCCTGCACCTGCGGGTTGGACTTGTTCAGCACCGGGATGCTGTCGAACCCGAACCAGCCGTCGTAGGTTGCCGAGTTTGGCCCTGCAGTACCTGCGCAGGTGCCGGTCCCTGCCGCGACATCATGGAATGTGAACCATGACCGGTATTGTGAAGTCAGCTTTTCGCACGCCCCGGCCGTCGGGTAGTGATGATAACGGTCAAAGAAGGGGCTGTCAGACGACATGTGGTTGAAGACGCCATCCAGCACGATGCGCATCCCGCGCTGGTCGGCATGCTTCACCAGGTTTTCCCAGTCTTTTTGCGTGCCGAAGTAGGGATCGATCTTGTAATAATCCTGGGTGTCATAGGAATGGTTGGAGCCGGCGTCGAAGATCGGGTTGAAATAGAGCGTGTTCACGCCCAGCGACTGGAGGTAATCCAGTGACTGGTCGACGCCCTTCAGATCGCCGCCCATATAATCGCGGCCGAGCGGACCTTCGATCGTCGGACTCCAGGCGGGCGGCGCCGGGTTGAAGCGCCACGGGCAGTGGGCGTTGGCATCGGCATAGTTGCGGCAGAAACCTTCGGGCAGCGTATTCCAGGGCAGCTTCAGCACCGGCTCGGCATAACGCACATCGCCGGTCCTGGGATCGTTATCTTTGCGCCCGTTGCGGAAGCGGTCGGGGAAGATCTGGTAAATGACCGCCTTGCTCATCCAGTTGGGCGCGCTGAAAGCCGGGTCGTAGACCATCAGGGCATAGCTGTTATCGACCGCGTTCGTGCTGGGGCTGCCCAGGCCGCCGTCCAGGGCGCCGGTGTTATCGGCATAATACGCAGTTTTTGTGCCGTCTGTGACGATGAAGCGGTACCACAGGTTGTTCGGCGTGCCGTTCGGCAGCGTCAGCGCCCAGTAGTCGCAGGTCTCGCTTTCCAGGCCGGGTTGATAGCAGGAGATGTCTACGGCAGCCAGCGCCATGTTCTGAAGGCGTTCGACCCGGGCATTGATGTCGAAGATCCGCATCCGCACCCGGTTGACATCGTTATGGAACGTGCGCAGGCGCAGCATCACCGGCGTGCCGGCCGGGACCGCGCCGCCCGGGGTGCGGTAGAGCGTATCGCGCGAGTCGTGGCGCAGTCCGTTCCACTCGACGTTGTTATCCAGGCCGTGGGTCAGGCTGGCAATCGTCAAGACATGGGTCGTCGAATCGTAGGTAAATGTAATCGCCGCGTTGCTGACGGCCACCGTGAAGGGAATGTTGGGCCCGTTCTGAACGCCATTCGCCCCGTAATTTTCGTCCCAGGCCTCGTTGATGGCCGCTTTGGCTTCATAAGTGCCGGCCGGGATGGCGGTGGTCGTGAAGCTGTAGATGCCATCTCCATCCGAGTCCTGGAGCCAGGAACGCAGGCAGCCCGGGTCCCAGTCACCGGCGCAGCCGATCTCGCTTTGGAAATTTCCGGGGACGGTTGCGATCACGGCATTTTTGTTGTCGGTGACCCAATGATTCTTGTGGTCGTAGTAGAACTTGACGTTCGCATCCGCGCCCAGCGCCAGGGCGATATTGGCCCCGCCCGGCTGGGCGTGCAAACCGTAGTTCTCGTCCCAGGCGTTGTTGACGGCCGCCTTGTATTCCCATCCGCCGGCCGGCACGGCAAACACACCCTGCCAGACGTCGTCGCTGCCATCATACGCCAGCTGCGTATTGGCGCACTCCGGCTGCCAATCCCCAGGGCAGCCCAGTTCACTCTGCAGCGAACCGGGAATGCTGACGTTGGCGGGGTCGGAGGTATGATCGGCTCTGGCAACAGTGGTAAATCCGGGCGATAAAAAAGAATTGATGACGATGGCAAGGGTGCCAATTAAAGCAGGAAATAATTTTTGTGTGTTCATTTTTTTGTACATCCTTCTTATATAAAGGTGGTTGAGTAGGCGGCGCTCTCCAGCCGCCGTACCGAAACCCCGCCTTGTTCAAAGGCATAATCTTGCAACAGCCCTATGTGGTTTCGACCCCGAAGGAGCACCGGGGCAGTGTACGCCCTTCGCACACCTGCCCTGGCGGGCGGTGCCAGGGAAGAACGCTCAGGCCTACTCAACCACCCTAGCTAGAGGTGGTTGAGTAGGGCGATCCCCAGCCCGTATCGAAACCCCGGCCAGTAAGAGAAATAATCTCAAACAGCCGTATGTGGTTTCGGTACGCCCTGAGCGTGCTGCGCACAGGGCTACTCAACCACCCCCTGATGAGCTACGGCACCTGCGTCAGCGAGAAGTTCTGCGCCGCAGTGCTGTTGCAGGTGTACTGCTGCAGCTGCACACCGTCCGCGGTCGAGGAGCCGGGCACATCCAGGCACTTGCCGCTGTGCCGTGCGACGAACCGGTAGAAGCCGCTGCCCATCGAGACCGGCAGCCACTGCTGGTTGCCGCCGTTCGACCAGGCCCATAGATGGATCACGGCCCCGTCGGTGAGCAGGATACCGCTCACGTCCAGCACCTGTGTAGACAGGTTGCGCGTGCCAATCCGGTAATAACCGCTGTCGGTCACTGTAAAGTTCCAGTTCTGGGCATTGGTCACACCACAGGCCCACTGCTGGACGCGCGTGTCGTTCGCCGTGCCACCATTGCTGGCATCCACGCATTTGTTGCTGTTCTGGTTGACGATCCGATACCAGGCAGCCGGGTTGATCGCGCCGGGAGTCGCCGTCGGTCCGGTGGTTGGGGTGCGCGTGCGCGTGGCGGTCGGGCCGCCCGGGGTCGGCGTGCGTGTGCGCGTCGCGGTGGGCCCTACGGGCGTGGGGGTCGCGCAGGTGGTGCAGGCCCGCAGGATCGCGCCCCACAGGCTGTTGACCGGCACGGTCAGGTTGCCGCCCGAGACAACATACTGCGCGTTGCCGTTGAGCAGATCGTTCACCACCGCGCCGTTGGCCAGGTAGGCCGAGACGTTGACCACCGCGCTGCGGTTCGAGCCGCCGTTGTTGAGGATCACGACGATCTTCTGCGAGGCATCCGTGCGGATGTAGCTGTACAGGTTCAGGCTGTCATTCACCAGCAGGGTATTGAGCGTGCCGCCGCGCAGCGCGCTGTTGCCGTTACGGATGCCGATGACGGTCTTGTAATGCGCGTACATATTCGTATCCGGGCTGCCGCCCATGTCGGCCCAGGGGTAGGCGCGGCGGTCGTCCGGGTCATTGGCGCCGGGCAGGGCCACTTCGTCCCCATAATAGACCGTCGGCGCGCCAGGCAGGGTCATCTGCAGGATGGCGATCAGCTTCTGGCGCTGCTTGTTCGAGCCCAACTGGTTCAGGATGCGCACCGTATCGTGGCTGTCCACCAGGTTCATCATCGCATACCAGGGCGAGGGCGCGATGATGTTGCGCAGGTTGTTGTAACTGTTGTTGAAGGCGCTCGGGGCGCTGCCGTTGGCGAAGTTGATCGCCCAGTCGCGGAAGCAGTAGTTCATCACCGAGTCCATCTCGTTGCCATTGAGATACGCCGGCGAGCTGAGCGTGTCGCTGCCGCACGGCCAGACCTCGCCGATCAGCATGGCCTGCGGATACGAGCCTTTGACGTAAGGGCGCAGGTCCTGCCACCAACCGTGCGTGATGTCCGGCGTGACGTCGAAGCGCCAGCCGGCGATGCCCCGATCCAGCCAGTAGCGGGTCACGCTCACGCCGCCCGGGCTTTGCGGGCTGCCACCGCGGTAGAAGAAGGCCTTCACCGGGTCGATCTCGGCGAATTCAGGCAGGGTCGAATAGCCCCACCAGCCGGTCCAATGCCAGTTTCCGTCGCAGCCGGAGCCCAGAGTGCCGGTGGTGAACCAGGGACGGTAGACCGAGCTGGCCGACTCGCAGGCGCCCACGTCCGACCACTGGTGGTAGGCATCCATGTATTTGCTATCGTCGCCGGCGTGGTTGAAGACGCCGTCGAGGATGATGCGGATGCCGCGTGAGTTGGCCGTGCTGATCAGCGTATCGAACAGGGCATTGTTACCGAAGCGCGAGGCGATGTTGTAGTAATCGCCCGTGTTGTAGCCATGGTTGGTGCTGGCGGTGAAGATCGGGTTGAAATAGATCGTGTTGACCCCCAGGTCGGCGAAATAACCCTCATTGATCTTGTTGATCACACCCTGCAGGTCACCGCCGAAGAAGTTGCTGCCGGTCGGCGCGGAGTTCCAGCCGACCGTCCCGGCCGGGTCGTTGCCGGTGTTGCCGTTGCGGAAGCGATCCGGGAAGATCTGGTAGACGACGGCGTCCTTCATCCAGGTCGGGACGGCGAAGTCCGCGCGGGGCGCGGCCGGGGCCACCGCGAGAACCGAACGGGACGAGACAGCCCCACTTGCGACGATCATGGCCAAACTGATAACGAGAAAAATGATGAAACGGGTGGAAAAGGATCTATTCATTCATTACCTCCTTGTACGGAACATAATTGGATGGAGTGGACTTACCTTTCACAATACTGATTTTGAATGGGAAAATATTGGACAAAAGACGGCATCCTTATGGACAATTGAGCTTAATCGGAGCAGATCCAGCAATGCAAAAAACCGGCAGGGCTGATTTTAGCCCGCCGATATTTTCACCTACATACAAAGACACTACTTTTTTTTATTTTTTGGAATGGTCTGAGAGGAGGGTCGTACTGTACGTACGTCTGTAAGCCTCCGGCGATAGGCCCACCTGCCGGCGAAATACGCGGCTGAAATAGCCGCTGTCCGAGAAGCCAACGGCCATGGCGATCTTGGTCACATTCCTGTCGCTTTCCGCCAACAGCACCTTGGCCCGATTTACACGGTAACGGTTGAGATAAGTGATGGGTGTCATCCCCACTTCCGCGCGGAAACAATGGGATAAATAATTACCGCTCATGCCCAGATGATCGGCCACATCCTCGCGCGAGATCGGTTCGGCATAATGCTCATGCACATAGGCCATGGCCTGGCGCACCAACCGCCGCGTTTCAGAGCCTAATTTCCGTTTGCGCGCCAGAACCGCATCGATGTGGCTGAGCGTCTCTTCCACGCTGAACAGGCCTTTCCCCAGCACCGTGGCCACCCCGTTGTTCAGCCGGGCCATTTCCTTTTCCGTCAGGATCTTCCCGGTCAGCACGATCACCGGAATATCCTGTGTGGCTTCATTCTCCCGCATGGCTTCCAGCAGGCCAAACCCGTCCAGTTCCGGCATCATCAGGTCCAGCAGCACCAGGTCCGGGCGCTGCTGCTGCATCAGCTCCAGCGCATCCTTCCCGTTACGCGCCTTCAAAACCCGGTGCGCCCCCAACTGTGACTGCACGATGCGCACGTGCATTTCCAACGTGGCCGGGTCGTCGTCCACGATCAGGAAGAGCCTCTCGGCCTTACTTTCGTCTACAGCCAGCTTCGGGTACTCCAACGCGCGGCCCAAATCCGCCATCCCGACCGGCTTGGTCAGGGTATCCAGCTCCAACATCGCGCCCTTATCATCACTCAGCGAATAGAATAGCAGCGGCACAGCCCGCGTGGCCGGGTTATCCTTCAACGTCTTGAGGATATCCCAGCCATGCACAGGCGCAATGGCCACGTCCAGTATAACGGCGCTTGGAGAAGACTTCAGCAAGATCGAAAACCAATCCCCACTTTGGTCAATCTGCAGCATGCTGACTTCGTACCCCTTCCGGACCAAATGGTCGCGCAGCTGTTCACCGCTCCCGGATTGATTGGTCAGCAATAAAACCGTTTCATCCATTGCCAGCGGCAACGGCAGGTTTTCGCTGTGAATGGTTTCCGGTTCGACCAGCGGCAGCGTAAAATAGAAAGTCGAACCGGCGCCTTCCTCACCGGAGGAACGCACACCGATCTCCCCTCCATGCAGTTCCACCAGGCGTTTGCAGATCGCCAGCCCGAGCCCCAGCCCGCCATAGCCCCTGGCAATGGTCAACTCCGAGCGGCGGAACTCGTCGAAGATCAAACTTTGTTCCGCGGGATCAATCCCCAGCCCGGTATCGTTTACCAGAACGACCGCCTGCCCATCCCGGACTTCCACTTGCAGACTGACCTCGCCCTGCGAGGTGAATTTCACCGCATTGCTGACAAAGTTCAACGCCACCTGCCGCAGCCGTGTGCGGTCGCCCCAGACCCACAACCGGCCGGCAGGCAGCGCCTCCCGCCAGGCCAGGCCCTTGTCGGCCGCCAATTGCCGGCCGGTCGCCAGGACCATCTCCAGCGTCTCACCCAGGTCAAGCAACTCATTCACCAGTCGCAGCTGGTCCACCTGGCTGCTTGCCAGATCCAGCACATCCCGGATCAAGCGTCCCAGGTGCTGTGCGCTGGCATGAATCTGCTCAATATCCTGGTATAGCGCTGGCGTGGATGGTTTGCTGCGTTCCCGTTCCTGTAAAAGCACCTCGCTCAAGCCCGCGATCAGGCTGAGGGGGGTGCGCAGCTCGTGGCTGACGGTGGAAAGGAAGCTGCTCTTCAAGCGATTTGCTTCTTCAGCCAAAATGCGCCCTTCAGTAGCTTCCCGATACAAGCGGGCATTGTTCAATGCGGCGGCAATTTGCTGTGTAATGGGAACAGCCAACTCAATATTGATTGAATCATAGGCGATAAAGCCCGTCAGGCCGGCCGGGCCGGACGGGTTGACCAACGGCAGGATTTCCAGCGAAAATGCCCGGTCAGGCGGATAAAGCCCCTCGGGCGGGAACTGTCGCGTGGGGAAGCGTAAGGGCGGCGTTTTTGTGTCGGGAATCGTGTGCACGACGCTCCAGGCAACCGGGTCATCACCCTCCGCCTTGAACAACGCGAGGCAGGTGTGTTGGATACCCATGGCCGGCAACTCGTCGGCCAGGACCTCAAATATCTGCGCTTCGTTCGAGGTCATTAACAGCCGCGCTGTGAGCGAGCCGATACGCGTGATCATCAACTTTTGATCGATGATATATTGGCTGTATTGCTGGCGCATGCGTTCGCTGATGGCATTGCGCGCCTGGTCGAGGATGTTCAATGCAAACTGTTGCACGGCCGGGCGGTGGGCAGCCCCAAGCAGGGCCGGCACTGCCAGGCGCAGGCGCGAAATTACCGTTTGCCAGACATGCGCATCTGCCTCCTTGTCTCCCACACGCGCCAGAAACTCTTCAATCACCTGCTCAAAATAAATTGGATTGTCTTTCTCCAGACTTAAAATATATACGCTTACCAAACGTTCACACAATTGTTGGACTTCATCTGCGTTGAAGCGCTGTGTTTCGGTCAAGACAGCCTCAGCCAAAGACTGGACAATATCTGCCAGATGGCTGCTCGAATCGAAGGCCGGGTTTGCTTCCGTATGGATTGCGGGGCCGATAACGGCATCCTGCCGGCAGCCGCAGGAATGGCGGATGGCAAGACTCGTCGGAATCTTAAGCGATTGGGCGGCATCCTGCTGGGCATCAATGTGCTGGAGCAATACCATTACGGCCTGGTAACCTGATTTATAGAGCGGGACATGGACGCTGGTAAGCGACGGTACCTGGGCGGCGGCTTCGGGCCGATCATCAAAACCGATTATGGCGACGTCTTCCGGGATTTTACGGTTGGCTTCCTTAAGCGCCTGCATAGCCCCCAGGGCCGATTCGTCGTTGCTCGCCAAAACGGCCGTGAACTCAACGCCTGAACTCAAGATCTGCTGCATGGCAGCATAGCCGCCTGCGAAGACATGGTACCCATAAGCCAAAAGATGCGGGTCGACGCTAAGCCCGAACTGTTTCACCCCGGCCTGATAGGCTCTAAGCCTGTCCCCGCTATCGCCATTAAGGTCTTCCAGGGCTCCGGCGATAAAAGCAATACGGTTATGCCCATGTTCGACAAGATGATTCAGCGCCTGGGCTACGCCGCCGGCGCTATCCGCAACAATCGCCGGCTCCCCTTCGCCGTTGGCGATAAAGACAACCGGGTGACCGGCATCGATCAAACCGTGGATGTAACGGGAGCGCGTTTCAGAAAAGAGCGGATTTACCACAATCAGCCCGTCTGTATTCCAGGGACCCACCGGCACGAAACCCGAATCCTTATCCAAAGTGGGCCAGGCCGGATGAAGCGGGGCGGTTGGCGCGCCCATCCCATAAGCCAGCAACAAATTACAGTTCCGGTCATGTGTAGCCGCGCTAATGCCCTGAAATACAGTGTTCAGGTAATTGTATGAGGGATCATCGGGGGTCCAATAAACATGCCAGCCGATCAACACGCCTATTGTAGGTCGCCCATACCGATAAGGATTGGCCATAATTTAAATTATACACCCGCAGAACAGGCACCCAACACCGGCATAAAAGCCGGCTGGGTACACCCCCAGCCAAAAAACAAATATAGAGTATTGTTTTGAGTTGAACCTTTCATAGCCCGGTGATATACTTACAATGTAAGTACATTGTTATTTTCCGGAGGCTCACATGTTGCGAAAAGTATTCAAGACTGGCAATAGTATCGTCGTCTCCCTTCCCAAGGAGATGCTCGAACCATTGGGTGTCATTGAGGGCGCAGATGTGTCCGTTGAACTTGACCGCGAACATGGGCAGATCGTTATTCGTCCATCCTTGCCCGTCGTGGCTGGTGTGGATGAGGACTTCGCTCACCAACTGAACAAGTTTATTAATGAGTATCGCCCGGCGCTGGAGGCATTGGCAAAGTGAAATATCTTGCTCCGGAGCAGGTGCTGTTCATTCATGCGCGCCTGGTTGACGAAACCGGCGGCAGGCATGGCATCCGCGACCTGGGAATGCTGCTCTCGGCGCTGGCACGCCCGCAGGCTACTTTTGACGGGAACGAATTGTATCCGGACCTGTTCAGCAAAGCCGCGGCGTTGATGGAATCACTCACCCAAAATCACCCTTTTCTGGATGGCAATAAGCTTACCGGTATTACCGCAACAGCAATGTTTTTACAGATCAACGGTTATAAGTTGACAGCATCCAACGCGGAACTGGAGAAATTTACTTTTGCGGTCGTGCTTGAGCATGTACCAACAAAAGAGATTGCAACCTGGTTCGAACGAAATACAAAAGGGATTTGACGATCTACCTATAAAATAGACTGCCTGTTATTACCGGCATCCTAACAAGTGAAGTAGAATATTTGGAGGAGAATTCCATGCCTTTAACCCGCCAGCAACTCGAAGAACGGCTTATCGCGCTCCAACAGGCCAGCCTGCAACTGGTGGGAGATATGTCACTGGAGACCTTGCTGGAGCGCATCGCGAACGTCGCCTGCGAACAGGCCCAGGCACAATATGCCGCATTGGGGGTACAGGGAATAGATGGAAAACTCAAGCAATTTATCACTGTTGGCATGAGCGAGAGCGAGATCCGCCGCATCCCCCACCCGCCCGTCGGCCTGGGCATGCTGGGCGCGCTGATGGATACCGAAGAGTCGATCCGCATCCCTGATATACACGCCGATCCACGCAGCGTCGGGTTCCCCAAGAATCATCCTCCCATGATCCCTTTCCTGGGTGTGCCTATTCGCTTGAGGGATGACCAGCTTGGGCAGATCTACCTGACCAATAAAATCGGCAATCCCGAATTTACTCCTGATGACGAACAGATCATCCAGATGCTGGCTGCTTACGCAGCCGTGGCGATCCACAATGCCAGGTTGTATGATGAACTCAAGGTGCGCGACCAGGAATTGACGCGCCGAAACCAGGACCTGACCTTGCTTAATAACATCGCAGAAGTCCTGACGTCCTATTTGAAGCATGACGAAATCCTGCAAAAAACCCTCAGCCTGGTCATGGATTACATGGAGGTTGAGTCGGGGGAGATTTTTCTGCTCACGGATGATAGAAAGAGTCTGGAGCTTGCCCTGCATCGTGGGCAAGCCAGTGAGGCTTTCTCGAAACGCAAGCGCTTCAAAATCGGTGAAGGAATTGTTGGCCAGGTGGCAGAGACCGGCGAGGCGATCGTCAGCCAGGATCTGGCGCACGATGTGCGCTACGTGCGGGATGCCGTTGTGGATGTCGGTTTCAGGCAGATGGCATCCTTCCCATTGACATCCAGTGGTAATTTGATCGGCGTACTGAACGCTGTGACGCGTAGTTCCATCCCACTGGATGAACAGGATATCCAGGTCATTACTGCGATTGGCAGTTGGGCCGGGCTGGCGATCGAAAATGCGCGCCTGCACAACGACGCGCGCCGCCTGGCGATTCTCGAAGAGCGCGACCGCTTCGGCATGGATCTGCACGATGGCATCATCCAGTCCATCTACGGCGCGGGATTGGTCCTGGAACACGCCCGCCTGCACGCGCAGGAAGATCCGCTAAAAACACAGGAGCGCATCCAACAGGCCATCGAGAGCCTGAACCAAACGATTCACGACCTGCGTTCATACATACTCGACTTACGCCCGCGGCAGCTGGGCGACGAGAACCTGTTGAACGGCCTGAATCGATTGGTGACCGAATTCCGCGCCAATGCGCTGGCGGAAACGAATCTCGACGGCAAAGCCGAAGATGCGGCCGGCCTGCTGCAGTTCCACGCCACGGCGCTTTTCCATATCTGCCAGGAAGCGCTTGCCAATGCCGCCAAACATGCGGGCGCGAAAAAAGTGGATGTGCGGCTGTGGTCTACAGCTGAGCGAGTCATGATGGAAATCCGCGATGATGGCAAGGGCTTCGAGACAACGACAATGAACGCAACGCTTGGACATGGGCTTTCGAATATGCAGACGCGCATCCACCAGGTTGGCGGGGAGCTGGAAATTTCGTCCGTGGCAGGCGAGGGGACCACCATTCTGGCCTGGGTGCCGAAGGTATCGCGCTAGAATACATTATGAACTTTCACAGCAGATTGGCGAAATAGCAGGCTTATCCTCAACTGGAGATTGCCTGGCAAAACTTACAGCCCCTGCGTTCAGCCTCGACAATGGCCTGATCGGAGCTCCAGAAGAAATTCTGCTCACCAATTTCATCTACCAGCCCACCACGTTGCAGCATACGCCGGGCGTTATCATGCACCCCGGCAAACATCAATGTCCCGCCCTGTGCGTGCAGGCGCTCGTACAAACGGCGGATAGCCTCCAGGCCGGAGGTATCCACCAGCGGCACACCACGCATGGACAAAATCAGGGCATGTGTCTCGCCTGGATTGGCAAAGGACTCGTTGAACTGTCCGATGGCGGCAAAAAACAGCGGACCGGTTAGAAAGGCGATGCGTACGTGCTGGCATTTTGCTTCAGCTTCAATACCCTTCTGACGCAATTTTTCGGGGACAATTTCACTGATATCCACATCCAGATTGGCAATACGGTTCAGGAAAACCGCTCCAGCCAAAAACGAGCCGATTAGAATAGCCTGGGTTAGATCAAGTGTAATAGTGGCCAGCATGGTGATCGTAAAGACAATCATGTCGGTCTTGAATCGCCGGCGGAAGATAAAGCGGATCGCTTCCCACTCGTTCATGCGTACAGCGGTGATCATTAATACGCCTGCCAACGATGCCAGCGGAATGCGTCCCATCAGCGGGGCAAGCATGAACATAGAGAACAACAGTCCTACAGCGTGGATGATGCTGACGAGGCGCGTATGCCCACCGGATTTAATGCCCACGCTGGTGCGCGCAATAGCCGCCGTGGCCGGGACTCCCCCAAAGAATGGAATAACGATATTGCCGACACCCTGCGCCACCAATTCCTGATTTGCTTGCAGGCGGATACCCGTCATCTTGGATGCCACCGCGCCACACAATAGGCTTTCGACCGTGCCCAGAGCCGTAATGGTCAAGGCGGGAGCGATGAAATCCTGCAAATGAGACCAGGGGAGGTCAGCAAAGGTTAACCGTTCAGAAAGGAGCAGCGTGGTCGGAATCGTTCCAATCTGGGTGACCGGCCAGTTCAAAACCCAGTTCAATCCGGTAGCCAGGATAATCCCCAACAGAGAGGCCGGGAAACGCGCATTCCATTTTGGGGGCAGGAAAAGCATACACAGGATGACAATCATGCCCAGGACGATGCTATGCCAATCAGGCAGGTACCCGGCCCCAAAATACCCCGCCAGCTTGAGCAGGCTGGACTCAGCCGGAGCTGTTTTCGTCCCCAAAAAATTGTCGATCTGCCCAATAAAAATAATTAACGCGATACCCGAGGTAAAACCGGTGATGACCGGCGCGGGGATGAAGGCAATGAAACGACCCAGGCGCAACAAACCTATCACCAGTAATAAAATGCCGGACATCAGGCCTGCCACCCAGATACCCTGCAATCCGTAACGCTGGACAAGCAAAATGAGCACCGCGCTCATGGCGCCGGTGGGACCTGAGATTTGGTAGGGAGCACCCGACAGCAACCCCATTACCAGCCCGGCCAGGATGGCAGTTACCATGCCGGCCGCCGGCGTTGCGCCAGAGACTACGCCGAAGGCCAGCGCGAGCGGCAGAGCTACCGCTGCCACAGTCAGCCCGGCGAGCAAATCCTGACGAAATTTGGCAAGGGAATAACCGCGAAACTCGTCGCGGTACAATTGCGCCAGATTTCTTCTTGGCATATTCTTTTTTCTCCTTAAACGTTTTATGCAAAGGCTCGTTCTCCCCCGGCGTCCTTTGCAATGGAACAACGCGATTTTATCACAAAACTTCCAGGCAATAAAAGGAGCAGAGCCGTCCTACAGGCGTTATTTATCCTTTCCTTCTTCTCAAGAAAAACTTCGTGATCTCTTCCGAGACAGCCGGGATAAACGACAAGCCCAGCACAGCTGCCCATTCCGCGCCGGACATCCAGTGCGTGTTGAAAATGTCCTGCAGGAACGGCACACTGCAGACCAGCAGCAGCATAACAAGCGAAACGCCAACGGCATACTGCATCCACCTGTTCGAAAAGACGCCTATGCTGAACAATGAGGCGCGTTCCGAACGCACGGTATAGGCGCGGAACAACTCGCACAGGGAAAGCGTGATAAAAGCCATCGTCTCGGCCGTATGCAGCGCTTCCAGGTCGAGGGTTTTCCAGTTGAACTCGAGCAGGAAAGAGAACCAGTTTATCCCGGCAGGCACCGACTGTCCGAGCGCCTCCAGCTCCCATAGCAGGCCAAAAACAAATGCCGCCAGCACGGCACCGGTCTGCGCAAAAGTCTGGACAAGAATCCCGACGCGCATGGAAGCATTGACGATCGGCTCGTTCCTGGGGCGCGGCTTGCGCTCCATGATGTCCGGGTCGCCTTTTTCCATCGCGAGCGCCAGGGCTGGCGCGCCATCGGTGATCAGATTCAGCCAGAGCAGCTGAATGACTGTCAACGGGGCAGGCAGCCCGGCCAAGGTGGCCAGGAAAATGATCATAATCTCGGCTATGTTGGAGGAAAGCAGAAAAAACACAAATTTTCGGATATTGCCGTAGATGATACGCCCCTGTTCCACAGCAGAGACGATGCTGGCGTAGTTGTCATCGGTCAGCACCATGTCGGCCGTCTCCTTGGCCACATCCGTGCCGGTAATGCCCATCGCCACACCGATGTCCGCGCGCTTGATGGCCGGGGCATCGTTGACGCCGTCACCGGTCATGGCCACCACTTCATCCCTGGCCTGCAGCGCGTCTATTATGCGCATCTTATGCTCGGGTGAGACACGCGCAAAGACGTCGGTATCTTCGATGGTGGCTTTCAACTGCGCCTCATCCAGGGCATCAAGTTCCGCACCGCTCAGCACTTTTTTACCGGGGCGCAGCAAGCCTATCGCTTCGGCAATCGCGCGCGCGGTATTGGGGAAATCACCGGTAATCATGATCGTGCGGATTCCTGCGTGGGCGGCCAGCGCCAACGCGGTTTTGACTTCCTCGCGCGCAGGGTCAATCATACCGATCAGGCCAACGAAGACCAGATCCTGTTCCAGTTCCTCGCGGCTGGCCCCATCCCGGACATCTTGAACAATCCGGTAGGCCACGCCCAGCACACGCAGGGCTTCTTTCGTCATCACGTCATTGGCATCCAGGATGCGCCGGCGGGCGGTATTGTCCATTGGAATCGGCGTATCGTCCATACCCTGATAATATTTGCAGAGTTCGAGCACCACATCCGGGGCACCTTTGACGGCAATCACACTCCAACCCTGATGCCCCTCGTCGTGAAAAGGTGAGGCATCCTCAGTCTTTGGATCGCTGACGTTGTGGATGGTGATCATGCGCTTGCGTTCCGAGTCGAACGGGACTTCGTTTTCGCGCGGATAGGCCTTGTCCAGTTCCTCGTGGATCACATCCGCTTTCGTGGCGGCGACGAGCAGGGCCGCCTCGGTCGGATCTCCGATTACCTGATAGGAGTCCGCGCCGGCTTTGAGCTCAGAATCGTTGTTCAACACGCCCAGCCAAAGGGTGGTAAGGATGGCCGGGTATTTCCGCAGGTCGGCAGGCTCTCGACCGGCATGGAAATCGCCTTGAGGGACGTACCCCGTGCCTGTCACGCTGACAAATTGGCCATCCGCCCACAGACGGGTAACGGTCATGGCATTCTGGGTCAGTGTTCCGGTTTTGTCGGAACAGATGATGGTGGCAGAGCCGAGCGTCTCAACGGACGAAAGTTTGCGGATGAGTGCATGCCGGCGGATCATTTCCTGCATGCCGAGCGCCAGGCTGATCGTCACTACGGCAGGCAGGCCTTCGGGCACAGCCGCAATCGCCAGGCTGACGGCAATCAGGAAAGCATCCGTGAGACTCCTGGCGTAGGTTGTGAGATACGCCAACGGATCGCTGAAGAGTTGACCGAGTTCAGTCTCATTCCGTACGACCACCAGGAAAACGATGAAGACCAGGATAAGCGCGGCAATGCTCAGGGATTTGCCCAACCCATCCAGGCGGCGCTGCAGGGGAGTCTGTTCGTTTTCGACACCCTGGAGTATGCTGGCAATCAGCCCAAGCTGGGTGTTCATTCCCGTACCTGTGACAACGCCGCGCCCGCGCCCGTAGGTAACCACGGTGCCCAAAAAAGCGATGTTCTTCCGGTCACCGAGCGGGATATCCTGCTCCAATTGCAAGACCGCGTTTTTCTGCACTGGAAGCGACTCGCCCGTGAGCGAAGCTTCATCGACCTGCAAATTGACGCTTTCAAGCAGGCGCACATCCGCCGGGACAAAGTTGCCCGCTTCGAGGTAGACAATGTCGCCCGGAACGAGCTCCTGCGAAGGCACGTTGATGCGCTGCCCATCGCGCAGGACTTGTGCCTCGGGAGCGGCCAGTTTCTTCAGCGCTGCCAGGGCTTGTTCCGCACGCTGTTCCTGCACAATCCCCAGGATCGCATTCAGGACCACAATCGCCATGATGGCAACCGCCTCGACGGTCTCGCCCAGCAAAACCGAGACCAGCGAAGCAACCATCAGCAGGATGACGACAAAATTATTCAGCTGGTTCCAAAGTATGACCAGGAAACCGGGGCGCGCCGCCTCTGTAAGTTGGTTCAGCCCGTATTGTTCCAGTCGCTGCGCGGCTTCTGTGCTGCTCAAACCCTGTTCAGCGATCCCAAGTTGTTGAAGTACTTCCTTCGATGAAAGGGTGTGCCAATGCTGGTTATGCCCCGTTTTTTCGGGCGTTTTCGTTGTAGGCATGTGGTGCTCCGTACGATTTTCGATGTGCGACATTGCGCTCGACGAGATGGATGATCACCTCCTGATGGCCATCTCGTCGAGCAGAATAACAACGGGCAAGGCCCAAATCACCCCTTCACCCGAAAGAATTTTCGGGTGAAGGGGTATAACAGAGATTACTCTACTACAGGGCGAGTGTACTTGCTGATATCGCCTCCCAGGTCTGCGATCGAGTCGATCAGGAACTGGATCACATATCTCGGGTTGTGCACGAAAGCGCCGGGGTCCTTCTGGACATACTGGTAGTTGAAGGCAGCTTTCAGCAGGCGCGGCGTATACGCAGCATAGCGTATTGAAGCGCCCTTTGCGTCTTTATCTGCCTGGCCGTCCTTGTCCGCATCCACAAAGAAGTACGGATTGCTGTGGCCATCGTACACAATCGGCGTACCTTTGGCCTCCGCGTACTTCTGGATTTCGGCATAGAGCGCCTGACCCAGGGTTTCGACTTCACCTTTCATCCCCTCCGTGATGTTGCCATCGCCGTCGTAATCAGTTGTGTCGAGAGGCGCGCGGATTTCTTCCAGCTTCTTGCCCACGTGACAGCCGGCGCAGATTTCCAGCTTGGGCTGCAGTTTATGAACATCATGGCAGACTGTGCACTTGGCAAGTGAGCCATCACCGGGGTGCATATTTTTCCCCAGGTACTCCAGGCCCTCGTACTGGTAGGCACCCTGCGCTTCATTGCCGAAGAGCGTAGCACCGGCACCCAGGTAGTGGATATTCTTGAAGCTGATGGCCTTATCCGGAGTGTCCTGTTCCTTGCCCTTGAGCGCATTGTTGACGCTCAACGTGGACTCGCGACCCTGATGACAGGTGATGCACAGGTTGGCGTCGTCTGTGACAAAGTTTCCATCCGCATCCGTGCCACCAAAGGAAACTGTCTTTCCGCTGGGGAAGATGACCGAAGCAACTTCATAGCGGTTGGGGAAGTTGGCCTGGTCATGGCAGGTGGAGCACATGAAACCGTTGGCAGCTGGCATGGCGCCAATACCTGCTGTGATGGTTGTGCCTCTGCCGTCCACCACAACCCTACCGCCATTCTTGATGAAGGCAGGCAGGCCCCCGGCGCTGTGGCATTTGGCGCATGCAAAGGATACAGTATTGTCTTCTTCGTCCCAATGACGGAACGGCTCCGTGTTGCCGGCAAAGTGGGCTGCATCATTACGGACCATCGCGCTCGTATCGGTCTTGATGGTCAACCTGTCACTGGCGTTCAGGTCGGCAATCGAATCGTATAGAAGCTCGATGATGTATTTCGCATTGTGAGCGAAAGCACCGGGGTCCTTGACGGAAACCTGGTAGTTGTACGTGGCCTTGAGCAGGCGCGCAGTCCAGGTGCTGTAACCGACCGGCTTGCCTTCTTTCTGAAGGGGCTTGCCATCAGCATCCGCTTCAAAGAAGTAAGGATAGGTGGCGCCATCATAGGCAATCGGTGTGCCGGCAACTTCCCTGGCGTAGTTCTGCATTGTGGCATAGAGCGTCTCCTGGACACCTTCGAGTTCGAAGGCAATGCCCTCCTTGACGTCACCGTTGCCGTTGTAATCCTCGAGCGAACCGTTCATGCGGTTATTTTTCAGGTCTTCAACGGTCTTCACATCCTCGTGACATTGCTGGCACCTGTCCAGGCGGATCTCGAGCGTGTGCTGGTTGTGGCAGGCCAGGCAGGTATCCACACCGTCTACGTGGCGGAATTTCGGATCGTAGAGATTGCCTTCATATTCATACCCGGCCTGAGCCTGTGAACCATACAAAGTTGCGCCGGCAGCAAAGTAGTGAATGTTGCGGAAGCCAAACCTGACATCTTTGCCATCCTTGTCCTTTATTGGGGCAACGACGGCGTCTGGATCGGTAACATTGAAGTCGGCGATCTGCTTATCGACACTGACCTTGGACTCACGACCCTGATGGCAGGTCATACAACGGGCCTCACCGTCTTCTGAAGTCTCGACAATCTTGCCGGACGGGAAGGTAACGGAAGTCAGCGCCCGCGCTTCCGGGCTGTGGCAGGTCGAACAATTGATGACGCCCGCGGGAGCCGGGATGGGATTCGCGACCGCACCGGTGCCGGCAAATTCAACGAAACCCGCGGGCGTATGGCAGCGCGCGCAGGCAGCGGGCACGACTGCGGGGTCATCACCGTTCCAGTGGTTGAAAGGTTCCGCCTTTAGATCAGCATGGCCGGAGCTTTGCCAATCCGCGATAAACGGAACGTCGGCAGCTGCGACTTCGGCTACAGGGGCCTCTGTAACCGTCGGCGTGGTGCCACAGGCAGCCAGAATGGCCGCAAAGATCATCAACGCAGCGCCAATAACAATCAGGGATTTTTTGAACATTTTGCATTCTCCTTGAACCAGAGCATGACACCTAGAGAAGTAACTGCCTTTTCACGATAGATACAACTGCTATCATAAGATTCTTTCTTACGGCGTAGCGCTCGGGCGCGGCGTACGGGTTGGGATCAGGGTAGGTAGCGGAGTGGGCGTCTGCGGTAAGAAGAGCGGTCCGCCTGCATCCAATGGTGGAACCGTCGTAATCACCGTCTTTTCCGTCGTTGCGAAGCTGTAGACGCCGAATAATACAGCCAGCGCCAGGACAGTTGCGATCGGATAATAGATCATCTGGCGCTTTTTGACCTGCGCAGGATCCATCAGGCGTTGAGCCTTGCCGGCCTTACCGGACTTGATCTCGGCCAGTTCGAGCGGATGCTCTTCACGCATCTCTTCTTCGCTAAGTTTGCCCGTCCACATGGACTTATTGATGAACTTGATGTAGACACCGTAAATATGCCAGACCAGGATCGCCAGCACAGCCAAAATAGCCTCGGCCCCGTGGGCAGCTTTCCCCGCCGGGATGACCTGGCCGGGAAGGAATTGCGTCGTCGCAATCGGATTCCACATGAAAAAGCCGGTGGTGATCATGACGACCGTACCAAATGCAAAAGCCCAATACTCCGCTTTTTCCTCGAACGTATAACGCCCCATCTTCGGGCGCTGCTTTACAAAACCGATGTTGTACAGGAAAGCTTGCAACGCATCTTTTGCATCCTGAAAAGCAGGCAGCATGGTCATAGGTACACGCTTCACGTAAACCTTGTATCCCACGCGCAGCAAATGGTAGGCAACTCCCAGCATAAAGATGATTGCCGCAGCGTGGTGGATCGCACGCATATTCTCAATGCCGCCGAGTGATCTCACAATAAATTGCGAAATGCCGTTGAGCGGGAATTTCTGCGCCAGGCCGGTGATTGCCAGTGTTCCAAAACATGCCATCATGACAGCATGTTCGATGCGCTGGGCGCGCGAAAAACGTTGGTAGTACCTGGGATGTTTGTTAAACATTAGTCCACTGCTCCTTTCCGGCGATCAATTCTACGTCGAATAAAGTCACTAATGACGAAGATCAGCATACTGCCAATAATGACCGGGATCATGATTTGATAGAACAGGTTGACATAATAGACCAGCGGCGCTTTCTCCGGGCTGGGAATATAGTGGTGCAACCATGCATCCGGGAAATTTTCGTTGATCCCCGGGTGGCAGCGCTGGCATTTAAGCTGTAAATTCTTTTTGATTGCGATACCGTGCTGCGGATCGTCCACTCTGGGGATATCGTGGACGCCATGGCAGTCGACACACACCGGTTTGTTGGTCGGCTGGTCGGGTGACGTGCTCTGGAAGAGTGTGACGGTGGTCCCGTGGAAATCGGACACGTATGTATCGAGCACGTGTGTCGAAATCCCGTATTTATCCATGATCGCCGGGTCGGTATGGCACTTCGCGCACAATTGTGGAATGGCATTACGGAACTGAGGGGTGAGCGGACTCTGGATGTCGTGCACGCCGTGACAGTCAATGCAGGAGGCCACATCCGGGTTGCCCTCACCAATCAGGGCTGCGCCATGCACGCTGGTCTTGTAGATCTCAAAAATGGCGCTGTGGCAGCGCGCGCAGGTGTTGGGAATATCGGACTTCTTCATCTCCGCAATCGGCTTTTGCGTATGCGGGTTATGGCAGTCGGAACAGACGGCGGCGTTGGTATTCCCCCTGTCCATTGCTTCCTGGTGCACACTGTGGATCGACTTGTCAGCTTCTTCGCTATGGCATTGCTGGCAGGTGGCACTAAATTGAATGGCAACCTCGCGCAGGTTTTTTGCGGTTGTGACATCGTGAGGCACGCTGGAAATATCGGTATGGCAGCCGACGCAGCTCACATCGTTTTGGTTATGTACACTGGCGTTAAATGCGGCCCTGTCGATGCGAATTGACAGGGCTTCACCGCTCGGCAGCTCGGTTTGAAACTCTGTTTGATTATGGCAGGCCAGGCAAACGTCGCTCGATGGGCCTTCCGGGGTGGACTGCGCAGCAGGGGCCGCTGCGGCCGGCCTGGTCACTGGCAGGCTGACTGCAAAGACAATCAAGCCAACGCCGAGAGCCAGGAACATGATCCACAAAAAACGGTGGCCAGGTCCGGGTTTCTGCATGCTCATCGCATTCTCCTACTGACTGGTTTGTATTTATTATATAGAGTTCGTGGTGGCGTTTTGGGGGTATTCTCCCCTATTGGAATAGGGGAGAATACCTTTGTAATTGCACATCGCAATCTGTACAATCAGGTCGGCATTGTCTTAAATCCCTAAGAAAATCGGGATGAGACTCGTTCTTATTAATAATGATTGGATTGGGTATTTACACTACTAAAGTGATTAATTCGTCGAACCCCAGCACACTTAAACGGCTTCTCTTATACAAGAACCATGATAAGTTTGTTATTCATTATACAGATTTATGACGGGCATCACAATAACAATAAATGTTCCTGCCGTAATGGGAGCAATTGTGCAAAGAACAGGGCTTAACGCCAGAAAAGCGGCAGGAAGTTGCGCAGCAGCACATCGATCAGCAGGCCAAGCATGAACAACCCTCCAAACGAACGATTGTTCCCAAAAGCCAGCGGCGCAAAGTAAAGCGGCCAGCCACCCTGCCCGTCCGGGAAACCTTCAGGGCAGGTTTCAGGCCGAGGTCGCAGGAAAGCGGGGGCAATCTTAAGCAAAGTGGGGATTGCCAAGAACACAACCAGCATGACCGGCGTAAAGTATTTCGCGGCAACAAGCGCAAGCACCATGACATAGGGCAGCAGCATCATGACAACTACCGTATAGCGCGATTTTTTTTCGCCCAGCAGCACCGGCAGAGTACGGATCTTCTTCTCGCGGTCGATCGCAAGCTTGTCGATATGCTTGCCGAAGATAACAGTCGTCACACCCAGTACATAGGGCAGGCTGGCCCAGACGACGTTCCAGTCCCACTGCCCGGCAAGCACATAGTAGCCGCCGCCGATCATCAGCGGGCCCCAGACCAATAAGACAGCGATCTCGCCCAGGGCAATGTATTTGAGCGGCCAGGTGTACAGGAGCACGAAGAATGCACCCAGCCCCAGCAGGGCCCAGATCAGCGGGTCCCAGCCGTTGGTCGCGATCAGATAGATTCCGAACAGCAACGCAGCCAGACCGGTGACTGCGGTGTAGGTTAAAAGCTGGCGTATGGTGATCAGTCCATGGGCAACCGGCTGAGGACCATACATTGTGCGGAAGTAGTTATCCTGATCCACACCGCGCACATAATCCGTATAGTCGTTAAAGAGATTATTTGTAGCATGTGCCAGGATCAAACCAATGGTCAGAGCCAGCCAGGCAACAAAATTAAACCTGCCATCACGCAGGGCAAACAGACCTGCCAGGCCGGCAGAAATAAAGGTCATGATCAGGACGGCGGCACGCGTCGAAATCAACCATTTCGAGACGATATCCAGCGCATCCCATTCTTCCTTCGTGACGGATGGAATAATCTGTAATGCCTTCTTCCACATGGATATGTTCATAAAATTTCTCCTTGACGATTCAGGCCGGAAGCGCTGGCCTGATAAGCCGGATTTTTCGCCAGCTTCTGATGCCTAGAAAGAGGCGTGGTGTGATAGCCGACATGCGGGCTGAGCGTATTCCAATCACGCGCAATACGGTAGATTTCCGTCCAGACGCAGTAGGTGAAGAATATGCGCAGGTCATCCAGCCTGCCCTGGCGGCGACCGTTCTGGCGTGAGAGCTGTGAAGTCAAGCGTGCCACGTTTCGCAACGCTTTTAGCACGACGTCATTTTGTCTTCCGACATATTCTATTTTTTTATTTTTTTCTTCGTGTTCGATAAAGCCGTCAATATCATATGGATTGACCGCAATGACATGTGGGAGCAAAGAATAAGCGCTTTGTCCAAAACCGAGGATGGGCGTTGTGGTCGCGATCATACTGATATCCGCATAGGGTGTAAGTTTCTCTGAGTCATCTTTCATACGCGAGAACATGAAGGTATCGGTCTGCCTGTAGCCGTGTTCACGCATGGTATCCAACAAACAGGTAGTCATTGAAAATTGCTGGCGCTTCCATTCAAGCCAGTCCCGTTTGATGCCGCGCTTCTGCCAACTTTCCGTGCCCGCCAGCGGCATATACATGTACGTGGTAATTTCAGGCGGCCTGAGTCTCATGGTCTCGGCCAGGGTATGCTGCCACATCGCCAGGGTCTGGTCCGGCCCACCGAAAATCAGATCGATGTTGTATTCCAGGTCATGCTCTTCAAACATCTGAAGTCGCTGGAGCACTTCTGCGCTGGATAGCTGCAGCCCATATTGTTTACGCTCACCGTCGTCGAACGTCTGTACGCCGACACTCCAGCGGGTAATCCCCGCTTCTTTCTGGTCGAAGACCCAATCCCCCAGGCTATCCACGCGCGCTTCCATGGTGAAACTGGCTTGAGGATGGATGTTTCGAAACTCCCGCACACTCTCCAGCACAGTGTGAAGCTGTTGCGGCTCGAGCGCAGAGGGAGTGCCTCCCCCAAAATAGATCCAATCGATTTGATTCTCAGGAAGCAGGCAGGCGACGCGGTTAATTTGATGAGCCAGCGCCAGCACGTAGCGCTCTTTTCGATGGCCGTCTGAATCACGCTCCTTGCTGAAGGCACAGAAGGCACATTCAGTTTTACAAAATGGAATGTGGATGTAGATACCCAGGTGTTCCAGAGGAGAAATTTTAGCGGGATCGAAAACAACCGATTCCGAGAGCGGTTGAAGGAAATGATCAATAAACGCCGTGACGCGTTTTTGAAACCGGACACCTGATATGGAATTTTTCATAGGACCTGGCCGGAAATTTTCGCTTTATCGCCTGCCGTCTCAAGTTGTAGGACAACTATATTCATTATTATAGTGCCAGACTTAAACAAATGTACGCAGTGACGCGCCGAGGATCATTTCCATGGTTGCCAGGTAAACAACATCGACTAATCCCAACTTTCTTTAAGAGATAGGCTCTATTCCGCGCTAGCGGCCGCCAGTGCAGCATCGATCTCTTGTTGAATTTTCTCGAATGTCAAATAGCCCGCCACCAGTTTTCCATTGATCAGGAAGGATGGTGTGGAGTTGATGCCCGCCGCAGCTGCATCTACCTTATCTTGAGCCACTCTGCTGCTATATTTTCCTTCAAAGCAGCCGCTGAATTGAGTCATATCCAGGCCAATCAGCCTGGCAAAAGCATTCAGGTGGGCATCATCCAATACACCGGCATTCTCGGCACCCTGATTTGCGAAAATGGTGTCATGCATTTCCCAGAATTTCTCCTGATCGCCGGCGCAGTAGGCGGCTTCGGCAGCCCGGGCAGAATCGGGGCCGATAAACAAGCCCACCGAACGATATTCAAAATAAACCTTACCGGTCTTGACATATTGGTCGATAAGCTGCTCTTCCGTATCCCGCCAAAAATTCCTGCAGTATGGGCACTGAAAATCGCTATACTCGATGATCTTGACTGGAGCATCGGGGTTACCAGCGGCGTTGAATTTGGCCTGCGGGCGCGGCATGGGTGTTACCTGGACGATTCCTTCCACCGGGCGCTGGGCCGCTATGACCCATCCTACCACCGTTACTCCAATCAACGCCATGACGAACACAAGCCCGATACGCTGCAGGCGTTCCTGTTGACGATGTTTCTCGCGCAATTGTTGACGTTTACTCATGATTTTTTCCTTCCAAATAACTCACCTGACTATAATCGCTGACGATTCATTCGCCAGATTGTCCCGTTCAACACGGCTGCAAAAGAAACCCAGGCGAGATAGGGCAACAACAGAATTCCAGCGAGTGGTTCGAGTTGCCAGAACCAAATAAATGTGACCAAAATCGTAACCCATAGGATTACAATCTCAATCAGCGCACCAGAGATTCTATGAAGCCCAAAGAACAGCCACGTCCAGGCAGCGTTAAGTAGTAACTGAGCAATATACAGGACGAGCGGGACAAGCGCGCCTTCCATATTGTAACGATGCCAGACCAGCCAGGCAGCAACAGCCATCAGCAGGTAGAGAACTGTCCAAACGGGAGCGAAGATCGAGTTTGGCGGGTTCCAAGTAGGCTTGTTAAGTTGCCGATACCACTCGTCTGGCAGAAAGCGAACTCCCAACACAGCGGCTGTAAAAGTGAGGACAAGCCAGCCTACTGCGCCCATGATGGCAGTTATAGTTGTCATTGAATTACCTCCTTGAAATGGCCGAATAATCGTCCGAATTGATCTGCCTTTGAGCAGACTTAACAAATACGTGGAAGCTGCTCGCCGCTGATCATATCCACAATACGGTTGGCGCCGATCACACTGCGCATGGTAACCATGTGGTCAGCCGTAAACTGCACCTCGCCAATGATCGCGGCTCCATTGCCAGCTTCTTGAGCACGCAAAATCGCAAGAGCACGCTCGGCATCTTTCCTGGCTATAAAGCCGACAAAACGTCCTTCATTGGCAACGTACATGGGATCGAGCCCCAGAATTTCGCACGCACCGCGCACATCCTCACGCACGGGGATGGCTTTTTCATCTACCTGGATATGCCAGCCGCCGGCCTGGGAAATCTCCACCAGGGCGCTGGCAAGTCCGCCGCGGGTAAGATCGCGCAGGCAGTGGACTTCAACACCTGCATCCAGCAGGCTGAACACCAGGTCGGTAAGCGGTGCGCAGTCGCTTTCGATCACACTCTCGAAAGCCAGGCCCTCGCGCGCGGCCATGATCGACATGCCGTGACGCCCAAGATCTCCACTTAAAAGGAGCATATCGCCGGGCCGGACACTTTGCGGCGAAATTGCGAGGGTATGGGTAATAACCCCCACCCCGGCCGTATTGATAAAGAGTTGATCGCCTTTTCCTCGATCCACAACCTTTGTATCGCCGGTGACAACCTGCACGCCGGCCTGTTGCGCCGTTTGCTGCATCGATTGGACGATCTGCCATAAAGTTGCCATTGGCAGGCCTTCTTCGATGATGAAACCCGCGCTCAAATAGGCCGGGCGCGCGCCGCACATGGCCAGGTCGTTGACCGTTCCGGTAATCGCCAGCTTGCCGATATCGCCGCCGGGGAAAAAGAGCGGTTTCACCACGTAGGAGTCGGTCGTAAAGGCCAGTTTGCCCTGTTCGAAGGGCAGAGTCGCGCCATCATGCCGTGCCTCGAGCAGCGTATTTTTGAAGGTCGGCACGAACATGCGCTCGATCAGCTGGTGCGTCAATCTACCGCCTCCTCCGTGCGCCATCAGCACGGCAGGATAATCGGAGATCGGCAGCGGACAGGTTAGTTCGAATTCGGACAGCTCGGAAGGAATCATTTTACACTCATCTCGCTATTCTCTACCCTGCGGTAGCGGTAATAGGCGGCGCAGGCTCCTTCGGTGGAAACCATCGTCGCGCCCAGCGGATGCTCCGGGGTGCAGCGTATGCCAAAAGCGGGGCATTCCTGCGGCCTTTTCTCGCCCTGCAGGATCAACCCGCTGATGCACTCGCCACTTTCCTCCGCCCGGTAATCGGCCACACCGAAGCGCTGCTCGGCATCGAATTCGGCATAAGCTGCGCTCAGGCCCAACCCGCTGGAAGGGATTTCCCCGATCCCGCGCCATTTACGGTGCACGACAGTGAATACCTCGCGCATGATCTTCTGCGCCGGTTCATTGCCTTTGCGCTGCACCGCGCGTGCGTACTGGTTTTCGACCTCAGCGCGGCCCTCTTCCAGCTGCTTGACGGTCATGTAGATGCCCTGCAAAATATCCAGCGGCTCGAAACCCGTCACGACAAACGGGATTTTATATTTTTCCGCCAGGGGCTCATACTCGGTATAGCCGACCACAGTGCAGACGTGCCCCGCAGCCAGGAAACCCTGCACACGGTTCCGGGGCGAGGAGAGGATCGCTTCAACCGCCGGTGGGACCAGGACGTGTGAGACCAGCAGCGAGAAGTTCTTGATGCCCTGCTGCTTCGCCATATACACGGACATGGCGTTGGCCGGCGCTGTAGTCTCGAAGCCGACCGCAAAAAAGACGACCTGTTTGTCGGGATTCTCCTGGGCGATTTTGAGCGCATCAAGCGGTGAATAGACCATGCGCACATCTGACCCCGCCGCTTTGCAAGCCAGCAGGTCGGAACGCGTCCCCGGTACGCGCAGCATATCTCCGAACGACGTGACGATCACGTTGGGCTGGGCGGCAATATCGGTTGCCTTATCGATCAACTCGACCGGCGTCACGCAGACGGGGCAGCCTGGCCCATGCAACAGCGTGATCTCGGGTGGCAGCAGTTCATCCACGCCAAATTTGACGATAGCGTGCGTCTGCCCGCCGCACACTTCCATCAGCGTCCAGGGACGCGTGGTAATGCGGCGGATGGCATCTGCAAATCCCTGCGCGGCCTTGGCATCGCGATACTCGTCGATATATTTCATGTCTGCATCTCTCCTATTGCTCGGGCCGGTACTGGCGCGGCAGGTATGTCGTCAGGGCGTGCATATACTGGGCCCGTTCGAACTCGGATGGGTTTTCACAGTTCACCTGGCTCAGGCTGCCGCGCATTTGCTTGACAGAGTCATATTCGTTCTCTTCCATCCATCGGCGCATTTCCATTTCAACGGTATGGATGTGGTCAATCCCATGGCTTAGCAGCGCCGAAGCCATCATGGTGGCGCTGGCGCCGGCCATCAGCGCCTTGATGGCATCCTTGCCGGTGTGAATGCCGCTCGTGGCCGCAAGGTCTGCCTGGATACGCCCATGCAGGATGGCGATCCAGCGCAGCGGCAGACGCAGGTCGTGCGAACTGCTCAGAATCAGGTGAGGATAGACGCTGATATTCTCCAGGTCGATATCCGGTTGGTAGAAGCGGTTGAACAACACCAGCGCGTCAACACCCGACTGGTCCAGGCGATGAGCGAAATTTGCCAGGCTGGTGAAAAACGGGCTGAGCTTGATGGCGATCGGAATCTTCATGACAGCCTTGACCATCCTGGCAGTGGCAAGATAACCCTGCTCGATTTCGCCGGAAGTCAAATTCGCATCTGTAGGGATCGAATACAGGTTCAATTCCAGCCCATCGGCGCCGGCCTGCTCGATCTTCTGCGCAAATAACGTCCAGCCGCCGACCGTCGAGCCGTTCAGACTCGCAATGATCGGAATGCTGATGGCCTCCTTTGCCTTGCGGATATGTTCCAGGTAGGCATCCGAGGTGGTGTGGTATTCGAGCGGTTCCGGGAAATACGTCAGGGATTCGGCGTAGCTTTCCGTTCCCTGGGTCAAATGGTGGTCCAGCGTAAGCTCCTCCTGGCGCAGCTGTTCTTCAAAAAGCGAATACAGCACGATCGCGCCGGCGCCGGCATCTTCCATGCGCTTGAGGTTATCGAGGCGCTCCGTCAGCGGATTTGCCGAAACAACCAGGGGAGAACGCAGTTTTGTATGCAGGTAGGTCGTCGAGATGTCCATTATGATGCCTCCTCTTTTCCCGGGGTTAGCAGCCGCGTGGCCATATATTCATACAGTGCCCAGCGCTGCTCCACATCCGCCTGGGCCAGCGCCGCGAGTTCCTTGGCGACGGCCGGCTTGCTGAAATTGAGCATCTTGAAGCGGTTTTCCATCTCCATATATTCCTTGACCGGAATCTTCGGCGCGCGCGAATCCAGCACCAGCGGATTTTCACCCTGGCCGGTGCGGTCCGGATTGTAGCGGTAGAGCAGCCACTGGCCCGAGTCGACCGCCGCTTTCTGGTGCTTCATCCCGTTTGTCATATCAATGCCGTGCGCAATGCAGTGGCTGTAGGCAATAATTAGTGACGGTCCGTCGTATGCCTCGGCTTCGAGGAAAGCGCGCAAGGTGTGCTCGTCCTTCGCGCCCATCGCCACGCGCGCTACGTAGATGTTGCCGTACGACATGGCGATCAGGCCCAGGTCCTTCTTTGCAGAAGCCTTGCCGCCCGAGGCAAACTTGGCCACGGCGCCGCGCGGCGTGGACTTGGACATCTGCCCGCCGGTGTTGGAGTACACCTCGGTATCCAAAACCAGCACATTGATGTTCCGCCCGCTGGAGAGCACGTGGTCCAGGCCGCCGAAGCCGATGTCATAGGCCCAGCCGTCCCCGCCAACGATCCAGACGTCCTTTTTGACCAGCACATCGGCCAGGCTGAGCAGATAACCCGCCTCCGGGTTCTTGCTCTTGCGCAATTTTGCCTTGAGCCGCGCCACGCGTTCACGCTGCTCATAAATACCGGCCTCATCCGATTGGTTCGCGTTCATCAGGCCCGCCACCAGCTCATCGCCCACCTCAGCGGAAAGGCGCATGAGCAGTTCGAGCGCATATTCGATCTGTTTGTCCAGTGCAACGCGCATGCCCAGGCCGAACTCGGCGTTGTCTTCGAACAGCGAGTTGGACCAGGCCGGGCCGCGACCGTCGGCGTTTTTCGTCCAGGGCGTGGTCGGCAGGTTGCCGCCGTAGATGGACGAGCAGCCCGTGGCGTTGGCGATCAATGAGCGGTCCCCAAACAGCTGCGAGAGCAGCTTGAGATAAGGTGTTTCGCCGCAGCCCGAGCACGCGCCCGAGAATTCGAAGAGCGGCTGCTGCGCCTGCTGCTGGCGGATGCTGGTGTTCTTGATCTGGCGGCGGTCGAACTCCGGCAGATTCAGAAAGAACTCCCAGTTGGCACGTTCACTTTCGCGCAGCGGAGGCTGCGGGAACATGTTGATGGCCTTGTAATTGGCCGCCGATTTACTCTTAGACGGGCAAATGTCGACGCAGATGCCGCAGCCGGTGCAGTCCTCGGGCGCCACCTGGATGGTGTATTTGAGTTCCCTCCATTCGGTATCGCGCCCGTCGGTGGACTTGAAGGTTTCCGGCGCGCCGGCCAGCAAGGCAGGTTCGTAGGCCTTGATGCGGATCACTGAGTGCGGGCAGACCATCGCGCACTTGCCGCACTGGATGCACAATTCCGAGTCCCAGACAGGGATTTCCGCGGCCAGGTTGCGTTTTTCATACTGCGCCGTGCCGGTCGGGTACGTACCATCCGCCGGAAGCTGGCTGACCGGCAATAGATCGCCGCGACCGGCGATCATCGTCCCCAGGACATCCTGGACGAAAACCGGCGCGCCGACCGCCACCGGCGGGGTCATCTCGATGCGGCTCGTCACCTTTACCGGGACGGCAACTTCGAACAGGTTTTCAAGCGTGCGGTCGACTGCCGCCAGGTTCATGGCGACGATTTCCTGACCCTTCTTGCCATATGTTTTTTCGATGGAGTGCTTGATGGCCTCGATGGCCTTGTCCCTGGGCAGCACACCGGAAATGGCAAAGAAACAGACCTGCATGACCGTGTTGATGCGCCCGGCCATGCCACTGGCGCGCGCCACGCCGGAGCCGTCGATCACGAAAAATTTCAGCTTCCTGGCGATGATCTCTTCCTGCACGGTCTGGGGCAGGTGGTCCCAGACCTCACCGGGCGCGTGCGGCGTATTCAGCAGGAAGACACCGCCGGGCATGGCATCCCGGAGCACATCGTGGCGCTCCAGCAGGTTGGCGTGGTGGCAGGCCACGAAATTGGCCTGCGAGATCAGGTACGTGGAACGGATCGGCTGCGGGCCAAAGCGCAGGTGCGAGATGGTGATCGAGCCGGATTTCTTGGAGTCGTAGACGAAATAGCCCTGGGCGTAGTTATCGGTACTTTCACCGATGATCTTGATCGAATTCTTGTTCGCCCCGACAGTGCCGTCCGACCCGAGGCCGTAGAACAGCGCGCGGGTGACGCTCTCCGCTTCCACCGAGAAGGCCGGGTCGTACGCCAGGCTCGTCCCCGAAACATCGTCGTTGATGCCGACCGTGAAGTGATTCTTCGACCCAACCTGCGCCAGGTTATCGAAGACGGCCTTGCACATGGCCGGCGTAAATTCCTTGGACGAAAGCCCGTAGCGCCCGCCCACCACGCTGACATTGGCGCGCTGTGCTTCATACAATGCCGTAATAACATCCACATACAAAGGCTCGCCGGCGCTGCCGGGTTCCTTCGTGCGGTCCAGGACGGCAATCTTCTCAACACTTGCCGGCAGTGCGGCGGCAAAGCGTTCCACATCGAACGGGCGATACAGGCGGACTTTCAGCACACCTACCTTTTCGCCCTGCGCCATAAGAGCATCCACCGTTTCATGGACGGCTTCGGCACCCGAGCCCATCAATACGATCACACGCGTGGCATCCGGCGCGCCGTGATATTCGAACAGATGGTACTGCCGGCCGGTGAGCTCAGCCAGGCGGTCCATTTCTGCCTGGACGATCGCCGGGCAGGCGGCATAGTATGGGTTGACCGTTTCGCGCGCCTGGAAATAGACATCCGGGTTCTGTGCCGTGCCACGCAGCACGGGGTGGTCGGGGGAGAGGGCGCGGGCGCGATGCTCCAGCACCAGCGCATCATCGATCATGGCGCGCAAATGTTCGTCGGTCAGCAAGTCGATCTTGGCAATCTCATGCGAGGTGCGGAAACCATCGAAGAAATGCAGGAACGGCACGCGTGTTTTCAGTGTCGCGGCCTGCGCGATCAACGCAAAGTCGTGCGCTTCCTGCACCGAAGCCGAAGAGAGCATGGCAAAGCCGGTGGCACGCGCCGCCATCACGTCACTGTGATCGCCGAAGATCGACAGCCCCTGCGCAGCCAGCGCGCGCGCAGCCACGTGAAAGACCGTGGCAGTCAATTCGCCGGCGATCTTGTACATATTCGGGATCATCAACAGCAAGCCCTGCGAAGCGGTAAACGTTGTCGTCAGCGACCCGGCCTGAAGTGCGCCGTGCAACGCTCCGGCTGCGCCGGTCTCGCTCTGCATTTCGATCACACTTGGGACCGTATTCCACAGGTTGAGCTGTTCCCCGGCGGCCCATTCGTCGGCCCATTCGCCCATGGCGGAGGAAGGCGTGATCGGGTAAATGGCGATGACCTCGTTCAATTTAAAGGCCACGCGCGCCACGGCTTCATTGCCGTCCAGTGTAAGGAAATTTTTCTTATGCATCTGCTCCTCCCAATTCCGCCAGTTCATCCATCTGGCGCAAATATTCGAATACCTGGTTCGCTTCAGCTTCGTCGACGATGCTCAGGGCAAAACCGACATGAACCAGGACGTAATCTCCAAGCTTGGCTTCCGGCACATACGCCAGATTGACGTCCTTGAGAATGCCGCCAAAGTTCACTTTCCCCGTGCGCGTGAGCGCCGGGCCTTCATCCACACTGACCAACTTACCAGGAACTGCTAGACACATGTTAGCCTCCGACCATATTCTCTGTGTGCCGCTACGATTTGTCCCAGGGCGATCCCACCATCGTTCGAAGGGATTCTCTGGTTCCAGTAGGGGCGAAATCCGGCTTTGCGTAAAAGATCAATGCTGCCTTCGAGCAGGTGCCTGTTCTGGAAACAGCCTCCGCTCAATACGACCTGCTCGATTTTCTGCCGGGCAGCCACGCTGACGATCATTTCGATGAGCGTGTTATGAAAGGTTGCGGCAATCTCGGCCGCGCTCAACCCGGCTGCCAGGTCGCCGAGAATGCATTCGACCATCGGGCCCCAATCGATGGAGATAGACGAAATATTTAGGGGATACGAGCGCCTGGTAATGACACCGTCGCAGCAGGCAAATTCCAGGTCCATGGCGGCCTGGCCTTCGAAACTGGCATGGCGGCACAGCCCGATCAGTGCGGCAACGCCGTCGAACAAGCGGCCCATGCTCGAAGTCAACGGGGCGTTGACGTTCCTGGCAAGCGCTCCTTTCAAGACAACCAGTTCGGCGGCCGAAAAACCAAGTTGGGGAAGATCGGGTAGATCCTCACCATATAGTTCAAAAAGCAGGCCGAGCGCCACGCGGCGCGGTTCGCGGATGGCCTGCTCACCGCCCGGCAGACGGAACGGGCGCAGGTGGGCACAGCGCTCGAACGAATCGGCGCCAACTTCTAAAAACTCGCCGCCCCAGATCGTGCCGTCCGTACCATAGCCGGTGCCATCCCAGGCCACGCCCAGGACGGGAGCGCTCAAGTGGTGTTCGGCCATGCAGGACAATATGTGGGCATAGTGGTGCTGCACCTGCACCAGCGGTCTTTGGAAGCGCTGCGCCATTTCCTGCGCCAGGTGAGTCGAGCGGTAGTCGGGGTGCAGGTCGCAGGCGATCAGTGCTGCAGGCTGTTCATATAAAGCCTGCAAATCTTTCAAAGCATGCTCGAAGGCGGAGAGCGCTTCGGGTGTTTCCAGATCGCCGATATGCTGGCTCACAAAGACCTGCCGGCCGATGCTCATGGCAACCGTATTCTTGAGATGCGCCCCGCTGGCGATCACTACGGGCAGCGCATCAGGTAACTCAACCGGCAGCGGCGCATACCCGCGCGCGCGGCGCAGGACACATTCCGCATCCGCCATCACACGCGTGACCGAATCGTCCACAGGGCGGGCGATGGGCCGGTTGTGGACCAGGAAAACGTCGGCAATGTCCTTCAGGCGCGTCAGGGCCTCGTGTTCGTCGATACAGATCGGCTCGCCTGAGAGGTTCCCGCTGGTGGCCACGACGGGGAAACCCAGTTCGGCCATCAACAAATGATGCAGCGGCGTATAAGGCAGCATCACGCCAAGGTTCGGGTTGCCCGGCGCCACTTCCGCGCACACGCAATCATGGTCATAGCGCCGCAGCAGCACAATCGGAGACTCAGAGGAGGCTAACAACTGCTCTTCCGCAGCGGATACTTCACAGACGGTTTTCACCTGTTCAATGGTCGCAACCATCACAGCGAAAGGCTTTTCAGGGCGCTGTTTGCGTTCGCGCAGCAGCCGTACTGCTTCAGGGTTACGCGCATCCGCCAGCAGTTGGAACCCGCCGATACCCTTCAACGCTACGATCAAACCAGTGCGAAGCGCATCAGCCGCCACAAGCAAAGCGCTATCACGGACAGCCATTCCATGACCGGTCGAATCCCACAGGCGGAGCTGCGGGCCACAGTCCGGACAGGCATTGGGCTGGGCATGGAAACGCCGGTCCAGCGGATTCTCGTATTCGGCCCGGCACTGCGCGCACATGACGAAAGCACGCATGGTGGTGTTCGGGCGATCATACGGCAAACTTTCGATGATGCTGTAGCGCGGCCCGCAGTGGGTGCAGTTGGTGAAAGGATAGCGATAGCGCCGGTTGGCAGGGTCGAACATCTCGCGCAGGCAGTCCGGGCAGGTCGCAAGATCGGGCAGGATAATCGTTGAACGATTCCCCGCTACGCTGCTCTCGCGTATCTCGAAAACGACATCAGCACTTGTTCCCACCACAGGGATGGACTCTACCTGGATATTCTGGATGGAACTGTGCGGCGGCTTTTGTGATTCGATCCGCGCCAGGAACGCCTCCAGCCGGGGAAGCGGCGCTTCCGCCTCGATCACCACACCCTGGGCCGAATTGCTGACCCAGCCCTGGATGCCGATCTCGGCTGCCAGGCGGTAGATGAAAGGGCGAAAACCGACACCCTGCACTGCTCCCTGCACCAGGAGCCGCTGTCTTTCAGGCTTGTATTCCATCCGGGCTACCCTCGGTTTCGGCGATCACTTCGACCAGTTCCAGGTCGTGCGCTTCGGCAATTTCTCGTATTAAATTGCAATTGGGACAGATGAACATGTGCCCAACCAGATTTTCGCTGTAAACATCGCAGCTAAGGCCGCAAACACAGTCGACCCGCAGTACGGCAATATCGACAACCAGTTCCGCTCCCGCCAGAGGTGTATCGACGCTTAATACATCGAAGGTCTGGCGCAGCACTTCTTCGGAGAAGGCGCTGCTGCGCCGGAACGTGATCCGAGTAACTTTTGTAACCTGGTCACGCTCAAGCTGCCTGAGCAGCCGCCGGATTATTGTTTCAGTAACGCCAAATTCATGCATCGGATCATCCTCGCTTTCAGGCGCTCGAACAAACGCGGCAGGGCAGCTTCCACGGCAGGCGAAAAAGAGTCGCCCAGGCCAAAATTCTGGCCGGTCACCGTGTATAGATAGGCCGCAGGGCGTCGGCCATAGAGCGACTTCGCGTTCGCAAGCAATACTTCCGCGTTCACGTGGTGCGTAAATGCGCCGGCAGTTTCAGGTACATCAGCCGGGCGCGCCAGCTTGTAGCAGGTAATCCCGCCGGGCGTTTTACCGCAGGCCGCATCGATGAAGATCACGGCGCGGGCGCGGCTGATCGGCTCGGCAAGTTCCGGGGTGAGCTGGCGCAGCGCCAGCCATTCGACCTCGCCGCGCAGTCTTGCATCCGGTTCCACCTGCGCCAGCTTTTCGACAGCATATGGACCGATGCCGTCATCGCCGCACAGCGGGTTGCCGTACCCGATCACCAGGATCATCGTTTCACCTCGTCCACGATCTCGCCGCCCGGGGCCAGCAGCTGGATCTGGAGCGGCATCTGCCCGATGGCATGCGTGGAGCAGCTCAGGCAGGGGTCGAACGAACGGATGACCGCCTCGACCCGGTTGAGCATGCCATCGGTAATCTGCGCGTCGGTGATGTAAGCCTGTGCCACCTGCAGCACGCCGCGATTCATGGCCAGGTTGTTGTGCCCGGTGGCAATGATCAGGTTGGCGCGTTTGATCAGGCCATCATCGTCGATTCTTTCCAGCACAGTGGGATCCGAAGCTTGGAATTCACGTGACTTGAAGTCGCGG
>JADMIO010928594.1_pt1 | contig 46169 bp, 46 predicted proteins | sample 8958161 | NCBI WGS metagenome assembly JADMIO01 (sample SAMN16585339, study PRJNA669376) | soil metagenome | isolation source: Crop rotation soil | place: USA: Cullars Rotation, Alabama | collected 2011
GCCGCGACTTCAAGTCACGTGAATTCCAAGCTTCGGATCCCACTGTGCTGGAAAGCGCTCTGCGCATCGACGCATGTGCTGAACGGGATCACGCTCGGCTTCCATCACAGGGAGGCGAGCATGACGCACGCGCGTGCAGCAAGCCGTCGGCTGGCGCCGACGTCCGATCCAAACGTGATCCCGTTCATCGATGTGCTGCTGGTGCTCCTGATCATCTTCATGGTCACCGCGCCGCAGCCGACCGTTGATCTTCACGTCGATCTGCCAAGGGCAGGGGTGCACCGCGGTCCCGAGCGTCCCACGATCGTGGCCATCCGCGAAGCAAGCGGCGGCTATCAAGTGTTCGTTGACGACGAACGCGTTGCCGTTGCCGACATCGGCGCGCGCACGTTGGCGCATGCGCTGAGCAACAATCCCGCGATGGCGCAGGAAGATGTGTTTGCCGAAGCGCGCGTGTTCGTGCGCGCAGATCAAAGCACCGCCTACGCCAATGTCGTGGACGTGATGAATAGTTTGCGCGATGCGCGGTTTGCAAAAGTCGGCATTTTCGCTGAAACGGCGCAGAACTGACCGATATCGCGCAACCGTGATCAACCTCGCGCGCGCGTGATTGGCGTAACGGCAGCAGTTCATGGACCCCTCTCTGTCAACGCGCTTCGTGAAAGCGCGGCGCAAACACAGGGAGGCTCACATGCACGCACTTGGCATGCGCGCGAAGTCTATGGGCGCGTCGGTACTGTTGGTTGGCGCTGCTTTGGTGCTTGCGCTCAGCGCAAGCTACACCGTGCAGCAATTGGCGCCGCCGATTGATGGCTCTCCGCCCATCACGATGGCGCGTCCGCCCGTCGACCCGCCGCCGCCCGTGACGAGGAATGATCCCCCGCCCATGGGCCCGATCGTACCGACGACCTTCATCGACGCATCGCCCGTCGACCCACTTGCGCCGCAAGAGGGGACAATGGTCCCAACCTCGTTTGGCGGCGCCGGCGGCGTTGTCGAGATCACCGACGCATACTGGCGGCGCCATCCCACTGACCTCTCGCGCTTCTATCCGCAGCGCGCGATCACGCGAAATATGGAGGGTAGAGCCGAACTCGATTGCGCGGTGTCGACGGCCGGGTGGCTGACCTGCACCGTTATTTCAGAAGCCCCTGCGAATTGGGGCTTTGGCGAAGCCGCCCTTCGCATCTCGCGCGAATACCAGATGGTTCCGGCCAGCCGCGACGGCCAACCCACGCAGGGCCGCTATCACATGGTCGTGCCTTTCACGCTGCGGTGACCAGAAATGCAGGCCTCGTTTCCGCATTTTGGCCGTACTTGGCTCGCACATGCGGAGGGCGAGGGCTAAGACTAAGCGTCTGGATAGGCAGGAGACTACCCCCATGAAGGTTCTGATCGGCGCCGCTGCGTCGACCATCTTGTTGGCCGCCGTGGCGATGGCCCAGGCGCAGACCACCACGACCCCCGCCACGCCGGAAACGGCGACGACCACAACGACGACGGCGCCTCTACCGCCGGCGCCGCCGAGCCGTTGCCCCGCACTTCCTGAATCGCCCTCGCTGCCGGACGGCGCGACTGCAAACGCTGCCGCGATGCAAGCCGGCAACGCCGCCTATCAGGCTTGGGGCACCTCGTATCAGCAAGTGCTGCAATGCCGCCGCACCGAAGTTCAGGAACTTCGCTCGGCCACCGAAGCGCGCACCAACGAGTACAATGCCGGCGCGCGCGCGCTCAACGAAACCACTGCGAGCTGGGTTGCCGAGAGCAACGAGTTCAACGCACGCCAAGGGCGTCGAAACGCGCGCCACTAGGCGCAACCACGCTTCAGCCGCTGCGCTCCGGCGCAGCGGCTGGCGCTTCGAACCGCCACAGCGGCGACACCATCGCCAGCGCCGTGGCGGCCAATCCCAATCCGAGTGCGGGCAGAAGTGCTGCAAGCTGCGGCCCCGCCGCACTTGACGCCACCCCAACGACGAGCGCGCCGATGGGTGCGCCGCCCATCGATCCCATCGAGAAGATCGCGAGCGCGCGTCCGAGGAAGGCTTTATCCGCCGCGCCTTGAACCATGCTGCGGCTGACGCTGAGGATCACGCCTGCCGTCAGTCCCCACACAGCGACAACACCCATCAGCAGCCAGAAGGGCTGACGCCAGACGAGCGTCGCCAGCAGCGCTGCCGAGAGCAGTTGCGCGCCGATCAGCGCGCGCCCAGGGCGCTTCAGCGCTTTCATTCGGCTGAGCGCAACGGCGGACACGAACGACGCTGTCCAAAAGCCCGCAAACAATGCGCCGAGGCGGCCGGCCTGCGTGGCGGCGTCGCCGCCATAGAGATCGCGGATCAAGAGCGGAAACAGCACTTGCGCTGCACCCACCATGAACACGCCGGCATAGGCCGCCGAGATCAGCATCGGCGCCATCACGGGATCGCGGAAGGCGTAGAGGAGGCCCCTCCAGGCCTCGCGAAAGGCTGTGGCGATGGTCGCGGGCTGCGCAACCGGTTTCGGCGCCCGCAAGCCAAGCGCAAGGCCCGCCGCGAGCGCGAGCGCTGCGCCCTGAATAAAGAAGAACGCGCCGGGCGAAGCGCCGCCGAGCCGCGCGGCCAGGATGCCCAGGATCTGCGCGCCGATTTGCATCGCCATCGCGGCCGCCGTCGCGGTCTCGATCGCAAGCGCGCGTCCACCCGATCGTGCGCGGTCGACGACGCCGTTCAGCGCTGCATCGCGCACCGGCATGATGAAAGCGGCGCAAGCGCCCGCAAACAGCGCATAGACAAGGAGCCCCTCATAAGTCAGCGCGCCAAGGCTTACGATCGCGCCGAGCGCGAAGGCGGCGAGCGCCGCAGCGACCTGCAACAGCGCCAGCGTTGGCGCAGGTTTGGCGCGCTCCGCGAGCACGCCGCCGAACACCAGGAAACAGAACATGGGCGCCGACAGCGCTGCTTGCGCCAGGCCCACGCGCTCCGGCGGTTCGTTCAGGACAAACGTCGTCAGCGCCGGAAACAGCACGAACAACAGACCGAACGCGAAGAAATAGAGCCCCACCATCGCGTAATAGAGGGGAAGCTCGGCGCCCATCGCGCCCGGCCCTGATCGCGACCCTGATCCCGCTTTGTGCATGTTGGTCCTGGGTCGAGCCGGCCCGTTTATGAGAGCTTAACGCGGCGCGTGGTGATTGTCGGCACAATGCCAGCACCCACGCCCACCCGAGCCGACACGGCTGCGGCGCCTCTGGAGCTGAACGAGGCCAACAAGGCCCAGGCTCGCGGCGCCATTATTCGTCGGCTGTGCGAGATTGTTTCGTGGCCGGAAAGTCGGATCCCGGCTTACGAGCGGCAATTGGCGGCTGACATTCTCGTCGGTTTGTTGCGCACCAGCGGCATCGAAGTCCGCAAGAAGTGCGCGCTCGGGCTGGTCCGCATCACCGACGCGCCGAAGGCTCTGCTGCGCTACCTGTCACGCGACGAAATTCTGGTGGCTCAGCCGCTGTTGGAAGGCGGCCTCGGGCTCGACGATTCCGATTTGATTGCGGCGGCGCGGGCTGGCGTGTCGGCGCATTGGCACGCCATCGCCAAGCGGCGCAATCTGAGCGAGCCCGTCACCGACGCGCTGCTGCAGAGCGGCGATGTAGCGGTGATGGAGGCGCTGCTGCGCAATCAGACGGCGCGCCTGTCCACACAAGGCGTCGATCAGATCGTTTCGCGGTCGCGCCAGGCCGGCACGCTGCCTAACCTTCTTGTTGCGCGAACGGAATTACGGCCAACACAGGCGTTGGTGTTGTTCTGGTGGGCGAATTTCGAAGCCCGGCTGCATATCCTGCGTCGTTTCGCGGTCGATCGCTCCATCCTGATTCAGGAACTCGGCGATGTGTTCGCGCTCGCGGCGGCTGAGGGCTGGTCCGATCCCGACGCGCGCAAGACTTTGCAGGTGATCGAGCGCCGCCAGCGCAACCGCGGCGCAGCCGCTCAAAGCGTGTACGGTTCGCTCGAGGGCGCGATCGCTGCGGCAGAGCAGGGCATTGATCACACTTTGATCAACGAGATCGCGCACTTGGGCGGCATCAAACCGACAACCGCGTCACAAATCTTTGCCGACACCGGCGGCGAAGCGATTGCGGTGTTCTGCAAAGCCGTCGGCTTGCGCCGTCCTGGCCTTGTTGCGCTGTGGCGTGCGCTGAGGCGTCCCTTCGGCGACGCCGAAAGCACCGACAACCCGCTTGGACGCACAGCCTACGTGTTTGACACGCTCGCCACGGCCAAGGCGCAAACTGTGTTGCGCTACTGGAATTGGTCGTTCACTGCCGACGCCGCCGGCCTTGATAGCATGACGCTGGATGGCAACATGGAATTGTCGCTGGCGCGTCGAAACGCGGCGCTTCTGTTTCATCGCAACGGCTGATTCTAAAGTTCCGTCCAGACTGGCGAATCCGAACTCTGAGGGCTAAGTCTTCGCGCACGCGCGCCCGCGGCGCGGGGAGGCCCCACCATGCTTCACGCCGCAGCGATGCTGATCGGCCTATGGTTGATTTGGCTGCTGCTTGCCCCAGCGCCGCTGAGCGCTGAGAGCGCGGCGGCGGGCGCTCTGGCGGCGTTTGTTTCGGTGCTCATCGCATCTCGCTTCGCGCAGCTCAGTCACGCTTTCTCGCACGCGGTGCAGCTTGCGCTGCTCGCAATCGGACGCGCAGGCGCGGTGTTGCGCGGCGCGCTTGCAACCATCCGCGCAGCGCTCGCGGCGGATGTGACGCTGCGCCCGGCGCTGGTTCGAGTGAAACTGCGCCCTTCGAGTGAACTGGCGCGCGCCGCACTGACCGACATGATCAGCGCCGCCCCCGGCAGTCTGGTCGTTGACGCCGATGGCGACGGCCTCCTGGCGCACGTGCTCGACGAACACGCCATCGACGCCGATGATCTCGGCCGGTTCGAGACCCGCGTGCTCAACGCGCTCGACGGACGGCGTGCATGAGCAACCTCGCTGTCGCCCTCGAGCTCGCCGCCGCCGGCGGCGTTATCATCGTCATCGGCCTGACGCTCCTGCGCATGTTCGCCGGCCCAACGCTCTACGACCGCGCTCTTTCTGCAACCGCTGTTGCGACGAAGGTTGCGCTGGTGTGCGCGGCGTTGGCGGTTGCCGCGGGACGGCCGGATTGGATCGATGTCAGCTTCGCTATGGTGCTGGCGACGATCGTGGCTCAAGTCGCGATCGTGAAATTCTTCCGCGCGCGCAGCTTCCAGCCGCCGCTCGATCGGGCTGAACCGGCGCGGGAGGGCGGGCGATGAGCGCAGAAACTGTTTTCATCATCGACGCCGTTCGGTTGAGCCTCGCGGGAGCGCTCGTCGTCATCGGCCTTCTGTTCATGATCGGCGGCGCCTTGGGCGTGCTGCGCTTTCCTGACTTCTACACGCGGCTGCACACGGTCAGCGTGTCGGACGCCGTTGGCGCGCTCCTCCTGCTTGCTGGCCTTGCCGTTGCGAGTTGGGACGCTCGGATTGCGGCGCGGCTCGGTCTGCTTGCGGCTTTGATGGCCGCGGCGGGACCGGCGCTCGCGCATATGGCGGCGAACGCTGCGCATTCGGGCGGGCTCGCGCCGCTAGCAGGGCCCTATATTGCGCCGCGCCCCGGTGCGCCGAAACGGACGCCTTCATGACGGCGCCGTTGCTCGCCGAAGCCGCGCCCTGGATCGCGTTGGTGTTGACGTTGGGCGCCGTCGCCGCCTCTGTTGGCGCTGCAACGACACGCTCGTTGTTTGCAATGGGCATGTACGTGTCTGCCGCCGGCGCGATGGCGGCGGCGGCGCTTCTGGCGCACGGCGAAAGCGATGCGGCGCTTGCCGCAGCGCTTATTGCGGTTGGCGTTGCGCCGTTCGTGACGTTGGCGACGGTGGTGTTGAGCGCGCGTGCGGCCAAGCCGCGCCGGCGCGGTCGCCCCTGGCTCACCATCGCTGCGGCCTGCGCTGCGATGGGGGCCATGTTGTGGGCGCTTCCCGATCTTGGAACCGCGCGCGTGACGCCGGCTGAGCCGGTGTCGATTGCGTTTTGGTTGGGTCCGCTGGTGTTTGTGGGTGCGGCCGCTTGCTTCGCTCTGATTGGGTTCGGCGAGCGCGGCGCCTTCGAACCGCTTTCGGATGTGCGCGCATGAGGGGCGGCGCCAACGCATCGGTCCGCGCAGCGGTGTGGCTCTACACGCCTTTGATCGCGCTGTTCGCGTTTTCGCTGTTGCCGGCGCGACCTGCCGGCGGCGGCGTTGGGTTCGTGGTAGGCTTGGCGTTGGCATTGGTGCTGATCCTGCACGCGCTGATGTTTGGAGCTGCTGCTGCGCGACGCGCGCTTCCGGGCCCGATCGCGCGGGCCATGTTGGCTCTGGGGCTGATCGCTGCCGTCGTGGGGGTTGGCGCACCGGGCCTCGCGTATGCCCCGCGGGTGATCGAAGCCGGGCTCATGTTGACGACGCTTGGCGCTGCGGCGCTCGCCTTGGCTGTGCTCGCCGGGCGCGCGCCGACCATGCGCGAAGAGGATTGGTGATGGCGCCGGACACCCTGGTCGAGCGCCTGGAACTGGCCGCCACAGCGGTGCTCCTGATCGTGGGCGTCGTCATCACGCTGGCTTCCGCCAACGCGGTCAAGCGGGTGTGCGGGCTTACCCTTGTTGTCCTTGCGGTGCTGGTGGCGCTTGCGGCGGTGCATGCGCCGCAAGCGGCGATCATGGCGGGGGTTGCGGTCGCGTTCGCGCAGATGCTGATCGGCGCGGCGGTGTTGGTGCGCTTGCAGGAAGCCTATGGCGTGATTGAGGTGGCGGAGTTCGACGCCGCCGACGCCAAGGCCGAGCCGGCGGAGCCAAGCGCGTGAACGCTTGGCTCGAATTGGCGCGGCAGAACGCGCCGTTCCTGATGTTGGCCGCGCCACTGTGCGGTGCAGCTTTGTCGGCGATAGCGCCGTCCGGCCGATTGGCCTGGGCCATCGCTGTGCTGGCGCTGCTCGCGTCGACAGCGATTGGGCTCGATCTCGCGTATCGCGTGCTGCTGCTGGGCGCTGCGCCGAATTTCGCAACCATCGGCGTTGCGCTCGAACTGGACGGAGTCGGCGCCTTCGCGGCGCCCGTGATCGCCGCGGCCGGCGCACTCACGATGATTGCGGCGGGCGCGCTGCAGCGCGCCGATCTCAATACGCGCGCGGCCCCATTTGGCTTAGCGCTCGCCCAGTGCGTCGCCGCTGGCTGGATGGCTGCGGCGTTCGCCTCCGATCTGATTGTGTTGTTTGTGGGCGCCGAAACCGCGTGGCTCGCGAGCGTGGGGCTGATCGCGCTCGGCGCCGAGCGCGACCGCGGCGCGCTCACGGGCGCGTTCCGGATGCTGACGGCAGGCGGCGTTGCGGGCGCGGTGTTGCTGCTCGGGATCGGCCTGATTTCACGCAGCGTCGGCGTGATCGAGATTGGCGCGCTCTCGTCTTCCCCGATCGCGGCGCCGGACCTTTGTGCGGTTGGCGTAGGCCTGGTGCTGACGGCGCTCACGCTGAAGGCGGGCCTCGCGCCTCTGCACATGTGGATCGGCGCTGCTTACGGACGCGGAAGCGCCTTCGCCGCACTTGTGCTGGGAGCTGTTGGCGTCGTTGGCGCGCTTGCGGCGATCACGCGTGTCGCAGCCGCCGGATTGGCGACGCCGCCGATCGGGCAGGGCGTATCGGCCGCGCTGGTGGGCCTTGGGATCGCCAGCGTTGCGATTGGCTCGGTGCAAGCGGTCGGTGCGCGCAATCTGCGCCGGCTCGCCGCCTACGCAGGCGCAGCGCAAGCGGGATGCGTGCTCGTGAGCGCCGCGCTCGGTTCACCCGCGGGATACGCTGCAACCTTGGTGCAGATCTTGGCGCAAGCGGCCGCAGCGATCGCGCTGCTTGGAGGCGTTGCAGCACTGGGCGGGGCCACGCAGCTTTCCGCGCTCGACGGCTTGGCGCGCCGCGCGCCGCTTGCAAGTGCTACGATCACTGCGGGCGCCCTCAGTTTGATGGGCGCGCCGTTGACGCTTGGTTTCCTCGGCCGCTGGCGGATGATCGAAGCTGGCGTTGGCGCAGGCTGGTGGTGGGCGGCCGGATCGGTGATCGGCGCCTCGCTCGCGGCCGTGATCTATGGCGGGCGTCTGATTGAGCGGCTCTATTTCCGCCGCGCTGCAGAAACGTTCCAAGGCAACGACGACGCGTGGCGCTTCACGCTGGCGCCGGCGCTTATGGTGTCGATCGCCGTCATCGCGATCGGATTTGAGCCGTCAACGTTGTTGCGCGCCGCCGACGCTGCGGCGCATCTGCTGGCCGGTGAGCCATGACCGCGTCGCTCGCGCTCATTCTGGTGCTCGCCACGCCGGTGTTGCAGGCGTTTGCCGTGCTGATCCTGTCGCGACCGCCCGGGCTCCGCGATGTCACCCACATCGGGTTTTCGCTCGTCACCGCGATCGCCGCCGCCTTCACGGTCAGCACCGCGGCGCACCATCTGAGCGCGCGCATTGTGTTGGCGCGGCCGCTGCCGCACGTCGAACTCGCGTTCAGCATCGAGCCGCTTGGCGCGCTGTTGGCGCTGACCATCGCAGGTCTCGGCGTGCTGCACGCGATCCACACTGCCGGCATGGCGCGCGCCACGCAGGAGCGCGCCCCGGCGCGGATGATGGCGATGATCGCGTTCGCCTACGCAGCCGCGCTCGGCGCTGTGTTCGCCGCCAATCTGTTTACATTCTTCGTCGCCTACCAGGCGCTGACGCTCGCCACTTTTCCGCTTGTCGCCCACGGCGACGAGGAAGCGCGACGCAATGCGCGCTCTTATCTGGCAACGCTGCTCACCTTCTCGATCGGGCTCTTTCTGCCAGCGATGGTGTGGACCTATGCTGTGGCCGGCGTGCTCGAATTCCGCCCCGGCGGCGTGCTCGCAGGCCACGTCGATCCAATCACTGCCAACGTGCTGCTGATCTTGTTCACGCTGGGTCTTGCCATGACGGCGATCCCGCCGGGACATCGCTGGCTGCCGCTGTCGAGCGGCGCGTCGTATCCGGCGTTGGTGCTGATCCAGGGGACTGCCGTGCTGCCGGTCGGCGCGATGGGTCTCTTGAAAATCACGTCGTACACCTTTGGGCCGGTGCTGCATGTGGCAGCTCCCGCAGCGAGCGCGCTGATCGTGCTTGCCGGTGCGGGCATGTGCGTGGCCGCTCTGATCGCGCTCTCGCAGCAGGATCTGAGGGAGCGGCTCGCTTATTCGTGTATGGCGCAGTCGCTTGCCGCGGTGACGGGAGCGCTGCTGGCCCTTCCAGAGGGCGCGTTCGCGGCAACGCTGCAGCTGGTCGCCCTCGCTGCGGGCTCGGCGACCTTGATGATGGCCGCTGGAAACGTGTGGGCCGCGACCGGGCGCACCAACGCCGTCGACATGCCTGGGCTCGGACGCCTGATGCCGTGGACGTTCGCCGCGTTTGCGCTCGGTGCAGCGAGCATGATCGGCATGCCGCCGTTCGCCGGCGCGTGGGCGAAGCTTTGGCTCATCACGGCGGCGTCGGATGCGAACTTGATCTGGGCGGCGGTGCTTGCAGGCATCGCAACGGTGCTGACCTTCGCGCATCTCGCGCCGCTTGCCGCCAACGCGCTGGTTGCGCGCGCGCCCACTGATCCGTTCAAGCGCCCGGACGGCGCTTCGATCACACTGGTGATGCCCGTGATCCTGTGTGGTTTGGCGACGCTGACCTTGCTGTTTCTCGCTGATCCGCTGGTGCCGTACCTCGCACCGTTGTGGAGCACGCCGCCCCCATGACCCAAATCGAACTCACGCCCCGGCGCGGCGTCGCCGGAATTGTCTTCGTGTTATGCCTGCTGCTTGGCGGCGCGGGTCTCGCGCTCGATCTGTTGCGCCCGCATGCGCCGGCCTTTTGGCCCGCGGCGCTGCCCGGTGCGCGGGCGCTCATCGGCGTCGGCGGCGCGCTCGTTGTCGTCGCAGCGATGTACGTGTTGCGCTTCGCTTTCGGCCAGCGCGCGAGCGAGGAGGGAGGTCGCGATGCTCGCCGTCTCCCTTAATCCTGGCTTCGTGCTGGCGCTCGCGGCGTTTGCGGTGCTCGCCGCACCCCAAAGCATGCGTCCAGCGACCATCGCGGCTGCGGCCGCCGGCGCGATGTACCTGCTGCTCGATCGCGATTTTGGCGCCGCCTCTGCGGTTGCGCAGATGGGGCTCACCGTCGTTCTGTTGAATCTCGACGCGCTCAGCCAGGTGTTCGGCATCGCCTTCATCGCTGCGCTCTTGCTGCTCGCGCTCTATTCCGCGCCGCGCCGCAGCCGTTTCGAAGACGCCGCCATACTGTTGCTTGCGGGCGGGGCAGTTTCTGCGCTCTTCGTCGGCGATCTCGTGAGCTTTGTGGCCGCCGCCTCGGTTGCGGGGCTTGCGGCGGTGTGGGTGGTGCTCGCTTCGCCGCTGCCTGGCGCGAACGGCGCGGGCGTGCGTTTGCTCATCTGGCACGGCCTCGAAGGCTTGCTCTTCCTGGCAGGCGTTGCGTTCCACTTGTCATCGGGGTCGGCGAAGAACGAATTCGAACGGCTGGATACAGCGAGCCTTGGCGGCGGGTTCATCTTCGCCGCTTTGATGATCCGCGTCGGCGCGCCTCTCGCGCATGTGTGGCTGAGGGATTCAATCTCGCACGCGTCCGGCGCCGGTGCGGTCGCGCTCTCGGTGTTCTCCTCGATGTTCGGCGTCTACGCGCTGGCGCGGATGTTCCCGTCCGAGCCGCTGCTCGTCCCCATCGGCATGGCCATGATCGTGATCGGCGCGCTCTACGCCGCCGCCGAGGACGATCTGCGCCGCGCCGCCGCCTATGCGCTGACGGCGCAGACCGGGGTGTGTGTCACGCTGATCGGCATCGGCTCGCCGGTGGCGCTGGCGGGTGCGGCTGCCCACGCCTTCACCTCGATTTTCGCGTTCGCCTTGATCCAGATGGCGCTGGGGGCGGTGGTGATGAAACGCGGCAACGTCCGCGCCTCAGAGATCGAGGGGCTCAGCCAGGCGATGCCGATGAGCGCTGTGTTCCTGGCGCTGGGCGGGCTGGCCATCTCCGCCACGCCGGGCTTCAGTCTCTACATCTCCCACGCGGTCGCGCTCGACGCCGCCGCGCATTGGGATTTGCGGCTGATCTGGTCGCTCTTCGCAGCGCTCCCAGCCCTGATGATAGCGTCGCTTGCGATCCGGCCCGCGCTGCTCGCCTTCCGCCCGGCCCTCAAGCGCCCGCCGTTTGCCGAGGCGCCCTTCCTGATGCAGCTCGCGGCGGCGCTGGCGACCTTCCTGAGCGCGGCTGTCGGTTTCAACCCAACCTGGCTCTACCGCCTCCTGCCCACCAACGGCTTGGCCTTCGCGCCATTCACGCTCGATCGTCTCGCGCCTCAACTCGAGCTCCTGGGCGCGGCAGGGGCAGCGTACGTGGCCATCCGAGCCGTGCGGCTCGTCCCCAAAGAGCGTGCGTTGCGCCTCCTGGACGTCGATGCGCTCTACCGTGGGCCCATAGCGGGCGCTGGACGCTGGAGCGGCGCGGTGATGCTGCGCATCTACGGCGCAGCGCAGACCGTCGTAAGCAGGCTCGCTGACAGGGGGAGGGCAGGCTTCACAGCCCTGGCCCAACGCTGCGATCGGCCCTACGCCGACAGCTGGGCTGGCGCGGCTCAATTGGGGGTCATTTGTGCTGTTCTGGTAATTATCTTGATCGCCCGCCGTTAGAGATGTCTGCAGGCAGTCACCGCATCGACTCTAGTAACAAGTATGACAGTTCCAGCCGTTTTATTGTTTGACGCGTTTGCCTTGAATTGGCCGTGACTTGTCTTATACTATGACAACTTTTCCGCGCGGGGCGTTTGGAAAGAAATGGAAAACAGGACTGACCTCGTCGATATGACGGCGGACATCGTTTCCGCTTACGTCATGCACAATCCGGTCGCTGCGCAGGAACTGCCGGCTCTGATCCGGACCGTGCATTCGACTTTGAGGGAAGTCGCGGGCGGCGCCCACGTCTCGCCAGAGGCGGCGCAAGAACCGGCGGTATCGGTCAAGAAATCGGTGACCCCGGAATACATCATCTGTCTCGAAGACGGGAAGAAGTTCAAAAGTCTAAAGCGTCACCTGCGCACGCGTTACAGCATGACGCCGGAAGAATACCGCGCCAAATGGGGCCTGCCGCACGACTATCCAATGGTCGCCCCGAACTACGCCAAAGCGCGCTCGGATTTGGCCAAGCGCATGGGCTTGGGGCTCGCCCGCCGCAGCGGCTAAGCGCCCGCCGCCTGCGCTTCGCGCTGAATGCGGCTCATCATCGAGAAGAGGCCATTCGATCGCTGCGGCGTCAGCGCTTCTTTGAGCCCCAGCTGCGCGAACAAGGCGTGAGGATCGACCGACAGAATTTCCTGCGGCGTGCGCCCTGAGAAGATCCTGAGCAGCATCGCGATCTCGCCCTTCACCAAGTGCGCGTCGGAATCGCCTCGGAAGTAGAGCTTGCCTGGCGCATCAGACCGCCGTTCGCTCACCAACCACACTTGGCTTGCGCAGCCGCGCACGCGCGTGGCGTCGTTGCGTTCTTCGTCGCGGAGCGGCTCGAGCGTTTTGCCTAGGTCGATGACATACGAAATGCGCTCCTCCCAGTCCGGGAAGAGCGCGAAATCGTCAGCGATGGAAGTGATGGTCTCTTCGATCGTCTCGGCGCTCATGGAGCCGAGATGCGCCCGCCCCTCGTTTTAGGCAAGGGGCGGGGCAGAGCCTATTGGCGGTTCGCCGGTGCGCTGATCGGCGACATCGCGGCCGTATCGGGCTGCGCGACTGCGCCGATGCAGGTGCCGACGTCGCGGAGCGCGTGTTGGCCGAGGCAGAACGCGTTTTCATAGCGGAAGCGCGCCGCCGACATGCACTGATACAGCTGCAATTGCGCCATTTCGAGGCAATCGCGCGAACGCGGATCGTTCATCAGCTGGCTGACCGCGCTTTGGTTGGAGTCAGCGCCCAGCGCTTGCAACGCTGCGATCGAGGCCATGCGGTCGAGCGCTTCGCCGCGGGTGACGTTCACGCGCCAATTCACGTTTTGCGCAGCCACTTGCACGACTTCAGGTCCGCCGCCGATGGCGTCCCAAAAGCGCCGGCCGCCGAACACGCTTGGATCGGTCTGCGGCGAGAGGCTCACCGGCGTCACCGAAAGGCGCGAGGTGACGTTGTCAGAGACATGGGCGAGTGCGCCGCTGGCAGTGCCGAGCGCGCGCACGCGCAGAAGGCGTTGGTCTTTCGCTGGCGCAACCGCGTTGGCCCAGCGCTGGCGCTGCAGGCTGTACGCCATTTCCTGATAGCGGTCGGCGACCGAGATGATGCGGGCGCTGTCGGCTGCCGCCGAGTCGAGCATCAGCTTGGTGGCGTCTGACCCACCGCGCAGGCCGCGCGCGTAGGAGGGGTCGGCGGTGATCGCCCAAACAACTGCGTCGCGTCCGTAATACGCCGCGGCGTCGCGGACGCCTTGGTTGAACGGCGTCGATTGCGCCGCCGTCAGCGCGCCGTAGGCGACCCAGCCGCGGGTCATGGCGTCGCGGTTGTGCCGGGCGCCGCGGTCGAGCGCGGTTTCGAGATCGTCGGCCGTGTTGATCCGCGCCGCACGCATGTCGGTGACATCGGCGTGGTAGGCCGCGTAGGCCAGGACGGCTTCCCGGAGCGAACCAGGCTGAGCCGGCGCCGCTGTCGCGGCTGGAGCCGACGCTGGCGCGGCGGTGGTGGCTGTTTGAGCGTGGGCGACGCCAAACATGGCGACCACAGCCGTGGTCGTCAGGACCGCAAGTCTGCGCATCAATCCTACTCCCGTTCTTGATGGGCGAGTCCGCTTCCTGGAGCGACTCATCATCGCCATGCTCCCCCGGTCCTCGTTAAGATTTCTTTTACTCGCGGCGCCAATCGCAGTGTCAACACAACACCCGGTAACCCCCGAAGCAAAAGCAGCGCCAATGGCAGATGACCGGGCGCTGACGATGGCGTTCTGGGTTTGGTTAGCTGTGACGCCGACCGTGGGTTTATTTGCGGCGGCGCTCGGCGCCGATGCCCGGGCGGTTGCAATTTCAGCAGCATTCGCGCTCGCGCCCGCAGCTGCGGGGCTGGCGCTGCTGCCGGTTTTGCCGCGCGACTGGGCGCAAGCGGGATTGCTCGGGGCATGGCTTGTTGGCGCGACCGGGCTGGCGGCGACGACCGGGGGCGCGTTCTCGCCTTTAGCCGTGAGTTTCATCATTCCGGCCGCGTTGGCGCGGCTCGTGGCGCCGCACTGGTTTTTCCGCACAGGGGCTGCGGCGGTGTTCTGTTACGCGCTCGCCGCCTGGATCTGGGCGTCAGGTGAGGGCAACGCATTTCTCTCACCCTTTCCCGAATTCATGACGGTTGTATCGCTTGCGTTCGCCGTCGCGATATTCGGGTTCCACCCGATGCCGCCGCAGCCAGCGGTGAAAGACGACGCGATGGCCCAGCGCATCGCGGAAGTGTCGCACGATCTGCGCACGCCGCTGACGCACATTCTCGGTTTCTCCGAGATGATCGAGCGGGAATTGTTCGGACCGATTGGGGAGCGCTATGTTGAATATGCCGGGCTGATCCGCAAAAGCGGCGGGCACCTGTTGGAGATGGTCAACGATCTCTTGGATATCTCCAAGATCGAAGCAGGGCGCTACGATCTCGAACGCGAAGCGTTCGATGCGCGCGCGATCGTCGAGGAGGTCGTGCGTCTTTCCAAGGACACGGCGGAGCGTAAGAACATCACGCTCGCGGCGGACCTTCCTTCGCATGAGCTCAGCGTGAACGCCGATCCGCGCGCGCTTCGACGCATGCTGATCAACACCTCCGGCAACGCGATCAAGTTTACGCCGGAGGGCGGGCGGGTGACGTTGGTTGCGCGGGCGTCGGGGCGACGACTGATGCTTGATACGGTCGACACCGGGCCCGGTATTCCGGAAGCAGAACGCGAACGGCTTGGAAAACCCTATGAACGCGGCGCGAGCGGGGCGCGCGCGGAAGGGACGGGTTTGGGGCTTTCGCTGGTGCGCGCGCTTGCGGAGTTGCATGGCGGAAGTCTGAGTTTTCACGATGCGCCAGGCGGCGGCGCGCTGGTGCGGATCGAAATGCCGGTGGTGAAGATTTAGCTCGCGGCGCGGACGGTCAGGAACGTGCGCGCGGCGGCGATGTCGCCGACTTCGACGAGATAGCGCTGTGGATGTGGGCCTTGGAGGCGTATTTCCACCGCTTCGCGCGGATCGAGCCGCAGCATGGCTTGGAAGGCTGCGTCGGGAAACTCGAACACGAGCAATTGTTGATGCAAGCGATCCGCCGGTTCAACGCGCCGCGCGCTTGCCAGAAAAGCCTGCGCGCTTGCGGGAGAGGGCAGGCCTGCTTCGAGGCCGGTCACGGTGCGGCCGCGCAGTTCAACAAGGCCTGCCGTAGATCGGCTGGCGTTGCGCACGATTAGCTGCACGGTTCCGGGCGTTGCTTCTGCCGCGTCGCCCGTCAGCGTGAGGCTGATGTGCTGCGCATTCGCGTGATCGCGTACGCCGAACATGACGCCGGGCGCGAGCCCCTGGCTCAAGCGCCATCCATTGATGTCGGCGAAGCGCCGTGCGGTCCACGTGCGCTCCCAGCCTGGAAACGTCGCCGCCGATTGCCGCGACCAGGCATTGAACCCTGCGCGCACATCGGCGGCCGAGGAAATCGTGCGCGGATCGTCACAAGCGCGTTCGCGCGCTGCGCCCACTGCGGCTTGTTCGAGTTCGTCGAGCTGCACGCGCGTCCAGCCGCCGCGCAGAAGCGCGCTCCGCGCCTGACCGGCGCCGGCTTGCAGCGCCGCGCGCGTATCGGGGTTGAAGAGGCGGCAACGTGCGTCGACTTCCAGAAGGCCACGCCGTTCAACAAAGGCGACTTGCCCCGCGGGCGCAGCACTCGCCGCACTGGCGCTCAGGACCACGAACAGGGAAGCGACGAAAAGCACGCGCATGGGCCAGCGACGATAGGCGAAAACTGTTAAGGAGCGGTCTTGCCTTCCGGCATGCGGACTGGCCGGATGGGGCTTATGGTCGAACTGAAGACAGAAATCTGGGTGTCGGCGCTGATCCGGCGCGCCGAGATCGGCGGCGCCTTTGCGGGCATCGTGCGTAAAGGCGATCCTGATGGGGGCGCGGTGCTGGTGAAGATCGCCACGCTCGACGGTCGTGCGCGGCTTTATGCGCCAGCCCAGGACGGAGAGGGCGAGCGTATCTGGCTCGATCTTTCGGCAGGCTCGATCGGCGAAGATGAGCGGGAAATCGACGCCTATGCACGCCGCCGGGCCGAGAACGATCCCGATCTCTGGATCGTCGAGATCGAAGACAAGGCTGGGAGGACGTTTCTGACCGAACCGATCGATCAGAAACCCGGCTAGAATCGCTGCTGCTAGTCGCCGCCAGTTAACAAATCTTAGCGATCTGCCCGCCATAGAAGGTGGATGTTGTTTTTGCTGAACCAGGAAGTGCTGGATATCGGGGACCCGATTGAGACGCTGGTCGCCGGCGGGATCGCCGACGTCATGCATCTTCCAAGCATTCCGAAGCTCGTTTCGCTCGGGCAGGACGCCGCGTTCGCCGCACAGGGCATGGAGCACGCGCATGTCGGCATTCGCCGCACGCTCGCGGCAATGCTGTCGATGTCGGGGCAGGTCAATTGTGCGTTGTTTTTGCCGCCTGCGCAGGCGCGATCGGCCCGTGACGTTGCGGTACGGCTTGGCGTCGCACCGATCACGACGCTCGCGTTCCTGTTTACCGCCCAGGAGAGCGGCGTTCTGACAGCGGCGCTGATCAATCATCACGTGTGGCGGGTTGCGGGCGGGGCGGCGGCAGCGTAAAGGCGCGCCCACCTCATGGCCCTCGATCCTGTCACCGAAGCGGCGCGACGGCGCACGTTTGCGATCATCTCGCACCCTGACGCGGGCAAAACCACGCTGACGGAATCGCTGCTGCTCGGCGGCGGCGCCATCCACCTTGCGGGCCAAGTGCGCGCACGCGGCGAAGCGCGCCGGACGCGCTCGGACTGGATGAAGATCGAACGCGAGCGCGGCATCTCGGTCTCGGCTTCGGTGATGACGTTTGAGCACGCGGGGCTGGTGTTCAATCTCCTCGACACGCCGGGCCACGAAGACTTTTCCGAAGACACGTACCGCACACTCACGGCGGCGGATTCCGCGGTCATGGTGCTCGACGCCGCCAAAGGCATCGAGCCGCAAACTTTGAAACTGTTCGAGGTCTGCCGGCTTCGCGACATTCCGATCACCACGTTCATCAACAAGATGGATCGCGAAGCGCTCGATCCGTTTTCGTTGTTGGACGAAATCCATTCGAAGCTTGCGATGGATACCGCGCCGATGTTTTGGCCCGCCGCGTCGGGTCAACGCTTCGCCGGCATGCTCGATCTCACTAACGAAGCATTCGTGCCGTTTCATCGCCCGGTCGCTGGCGAGACCGGCTTTCCGGATTCGACCCCGCAGCCGCGCAACTCGGCGAGCTTCATGGAAGGCGTCACCGACGATGTGCGCGCGGAATTGGAAGAGACAGCCGAGCTGGCGCGCGAAGGGTTGCCGAAATTCGATCTCGCGAGCTATCGCGAGGGACATCTGACGCCGGTCTATTTCGGTTCGGCGCTCAGACGCTTCGGCGTGCTCGAATTGCTGACGGGCCTTGCCGCGAACGCGCCGGGCCCCCGCGCGCAGCCGGCGATGGTGAAGGCGAACCAAAGCGAAGTCGGTCCGGATCGCGATGAAGTCACGGGCTTCATTTTCAAGATCCAAGCCAATATGGACCCGAAGCACCGCGATCGCGTCGGCTTCTTCCGCGTGTGTTCGGGCCGCTTCGAGCGCGGCATGACGTTGAAGACCGCCGCCGGCAAGTCGCTCAATGTGCACAACCCGCTGATGTTTCTGGCGCAGGACCGCGCCGTCACCGACGAAGCCTTTCCAGGCGATGTGATCGGGATTCCCAATCACGGCGCGCTCAGGGTGGGGGATTCGCTCTCGGAAAACGGCGACGTCGCGTTCAAGGGTTTTCCCAATTTCGCGCCGGAAATCCTGCGGCGCGTCAGGGTGCGCGATCCGTTGAAGCAGAAGCATCTGCGTAAGGCGCTCGACGCGCTCGCCGAAGAGGGCGTGACCCAGGTGTTCAAGCCGATGATCGGCGCCGACATGGTGATCGGCGCGGTCGGCGCGCTGCAATTCGAAGTGCTCGAAGAGCGCGTGAAAGAAGAGTACGGCCTCGAAGTGGTGTTCGAGCCATCGCCGTACCAGGCGGCGCGCTGGATCGGCGGCTCGCGAGCGGACATCGAAGCGTTCATCGAAAAATATCGCCCGCAAATGTCGGAAGACGTCGACAACGCGCCTGTGTTTCTGGGCAAAAGCGCCTGGGACATCGGCTACGTCCAGGACAAGAACCCGAACGTGCGTTTCACCGCCGCGAAGGAACGCGCGGCTTAGGCCTTCCGGGTTTTGCATTACGTGATGCGGAGTGCTCCTTTCCGGCTTCAGGTCCTGCGTTACGTGATGCGGAGCATCCGCTTCTGGTTTTGCGTCCTGCGTTACGTCATGCGGGGCTCGCCTTTCCATTCGCAAAGCCATGCGTCTCCGTTCGCCCCGAAGCGGTTTTGCTTGCGAGCGCGTTCACGACGCGCGCTTACGCCGTGATGCGGGGGTATTTGACCCAAAGGCAGCAACTCGCTCAACGCACTCAAAACCTTCTCCCTTGCAGAGAGGCTCGCTGCGAAGCGGCGCGGTAGGCGCCTGCGTGAGGAATAGGCCTCACTCCCAACCTTCTCCGGGAGGAGAGGGGAAATGAGTGCGTTGAGAGATCTCCGTCCATCGGCACGCTTCGCGCATGGACGAAACCCAATCCCAACCGCCTCGACCCGCTTCCGCTCCAGGCTAAGAAAGGCAGTTTGTGACGGTCAACAATCGTCACTATGCCCGGGACGATACTTACCGGGTGCCAGATGCTGCGATCGGCAGAATTTCAATGGACTGGACATTGACTGAGAAGAACAACGCGATGCCGCAGATTCAAGGGTTTTTCAATGCGCGTTCGAATCCCCTCGGCGTCATCATCGTCAGGCCAACGCCGCTAGGCGGGTCGTACTACTTGACCCGTCCGTCAAATCCGCGAGGAGAGTGACCATGGCGTATCAGGCGCATATCCCAGAGACGATCAGCGAAGTTATGGACCTCCTGGGTTCAATCATGCTTAGCCCACCCACCATGGCGGATTCCGAATTTCCGGGTCGGAACCTCGATACGGAATTTTCGGCGCTCAACGAAGGACTGAAGCGCGTGCGAAAGCGACTTGGCGAAGAACGGTACGAAAAAGCGGTTGACCTCTCAAATAGGATGTACGCGCATTTCGCGGCGGATCCAGGCGACACGAATGGCGAAGCTCACAAGGGATATTTGTTGATCCACGAAATGGACGCGCTGCTTAAGCAGCGACGACCAAAAGCCTAGAGGGCTGGATCATGACGTATCAACCCTAGATTCCGAAGAATCCCTTCGCGATCCGGGAATGACAGAGTTCGTTTTGGAAATGACGGAGGCTAGGGCTGCCGCTTTGGCGTGCGGGGTTCGGGGAGTTCTAGTTCGCGCCAGACAATATCGCAGAGGCGGCGCGTACGTGCGGCGATGAGCTCGGCGGTCCAGTCGCTGACGACGATCACGTCGGAGAGCGTTTTGTATTTCTGGGCTTGCGCGGTCAAAGCCGGGAGTTTGGCGTCGAAATCGACGTTGCCCATGGCTTCATTGGCTTTGTAGTCGACGAGCGCGAGATTGCCGAGTGCGTGGCAGACGTTGAAGCGCGCATCTTCGTTGGGAAAACGCGTGAGCCAGGTTGAGCCGATTTTCGGGCGTTGCGGCAGCACATGCTCGACTGAGGCGCGCGCAATGCCGCGGGGCGGGCGCTCCGGCGGCCAGAGCAAAGCTTCGAGCCAGCGCATCAGCGACAGGCGCGTGTCGTCGTGCACCAGGGGCAAGCGCAGCGTTTCCTTGATGCGCGCTTGCGCCTGCGCGTCGAAGCCGAGCGCGCCTTGGCGATCGAGGGGATCGCGCTTGCGGGCGACCTGGCCAACCGCGCGTCCGAAAATCTTGGTGCGGTCGAGTTCGGAATTGCCGGCGAGCGTGATCGCCATGCAGCGGCGGTGGAGCGCATCGAAGCGGCGTGCGTAGAGGACGCGTGCGCGATCGGCGCCGCCTTCGCCACGCTGATGGATGAATTGCGCTGTCCAGATCAACGCCAGCGGCTTCCACTCGCGCCATTTGCACAGTCGCAGCATCCAGATCGAGGAGCCCGCGTCGGCGTCCCCAGGATCGAACAGGCGCTGATGCAGTTCGCGCCAGGCTTTGGCGTAGAGATCCGAGCGATCGACAAAGCGGATGATCTCTGTTGGGCCGTAATGCTTGAGCAGGTGGTCTGCGAGCTGGGTGAGCCGTTCTGCGCCTTGCGGCTCACGCCGTTCGATGAAGTCGAGCGTCGCCAAGAGATCTTCGAGATCGTCGCCGACAAGATTGCGGACATTGGTCCAGCTTTCGGCGATGCGTTCGGCCGTGGCCTCGTCGCCGGCGATGTCGACCAATTGACCCTTGAACAATTCAACCTTGTCGAGCGCCAGCCCACGCGCGTTGGTGGTGACGAAAATTTGGCTCGCGAGCAGGGCGTCGGTCGTCGCGATCGAGACGAGCTGGACGCGATGGCGCAGGAAATCGGCAAACGCGGCGCGGCGCTGGCCATCCCAGACGCCGAGTTCGCGGCGAAACAACGTGCACGCCGCGCGGATGCGCGCGCCCATGTCGCTTGCCGGCTGCGCACGGCGCGCCTTGCCGGCTTCGCCTCGTTTTTGGACTTCAACTTTGAGCGTGTCGTCTTTGCCGGGGAGCATGAGCCGGAATTCGCCGTCGGGCGTAGCGATCATGGCGTGGAGATCGTTTGCGGCGGGACCACCCAAGTCGCGCAGCACCGCGATGAGAATGGTGAGCGAGGTCAGACGCTGCAGGCCGTCGAACACCTCGAAGCGTCCGTCCGGACCGGGACGCAGCACCATTGCGCCGAGGAAATAATCGCGCTGGAGCGCGCCAAGTGCTGCTTTGTCCGGAACGAGATCGCCGCCGCCGTCGGCGCTGTCTTCCGGCGCTGTTTCCTCTTCAGGCCGAACCGCTTCTTCAGCGGCGAAGATGCGTTCGAGATCGGAGAAGAGGTCCTGGCATTGGCGCTCTTCCCACTGGAAGTCGCGCTGCACCGACGCCGGGGCGAAGCGCCCCAGCGCAAACGTTTCGCCGACCGTGAGTATCCGCGCGCCAAGCGCTGCGGAGACGCCGCCTTGGTCCACAGGTTCCTCGCGATCGCGAATCTACGCTGCTTCGCGCAGGCCCGCGCTCGCATTCTTGCGCAACTGACTGGGATTTAAGACGCGGCCTAAGCTGCTGCGGCTTTGCCTTCGGCGGCTTTGCGCACTTTGAAGAAGCGCATCGCGCGCTGTGCGGCTTCGATCGGCACGGAATTGTAAAGGCGGCCGAATTCCTCGGCGCGCGACATGGCTTCGTCGCCGCCGCAGGCCAACACCGCGATTGTTACGAAGAGCGGCCGCTCGACCTTCGCCGCACGGCAGATCATGGCGAGGCCGTCGATGTCCTTGCGTTCCACCAGATCGCGGGTCGTTTCGGCATCGAGATTGGTGAGTTCCGACAGGCCATAGAGGAAGTGCGCGTGTTTGGCTTCGCGGTAGAGCGAGACCAGCAGGCGGGCATTGAGCTCGCCGCTCGCTTTTTTCGAATTGATGAAGCTGATCGCCTTGCGGGTTTCGTCGCTGGCTTCGGTCATCGACTTGCGCATGCGGTCGCGGGTCTTCGACAGCGCGGCGTCCAGCGTCTTCGGATCGACCGAGGCGTTCTTGTTGAGGATCTGCTCGCGGAGGCCGGCTTCGACCACGAAATACATCTCGTTCAGGAGATCGAGCGGCACGTCGCGGCGCTTCACCACGCCTTCGTGCAGGCCGGCATTGGCGCGGGCGCGATCGACCGCGGCTTCCATGCTGACGCGCGAGATCGTTGCGCCATCGTTACGAATGAGGACGTCGAGGGCGTGATCGTCGCCGAATTTCACGATGGCGTCGGAGACGACTTCGCTCACGATTTCGCGCTGCGCCACCGCCTTGATGTGCGCCTGGCTTTGATAATTGACGATATTCACCAAGGTCTGATCGTCGAGCACGCGCGAGCGCTGCAGCACCGGGGAGGCGATCTCGAACGCATGGTTGGCGAGATCGCGCATCAAACCGACGGGCGCATCAGGCGCATCGGCGAAGGTCTCGGCCAATTCCGCCAGGACGCCTTCCTGGACATTGGCGGCGACCATTTGCAGCACGTCGCCGAACAATTGGTCTTCGCGATCGTTGCGGATGCCGCTGCTCGCGAAGAAAAGATCAGTTACTTCCCGCAACAATTCCCGCCGATTTTCGCTATCGGTGGCTTTGGCGAGGTCAACAAGCTTCGAAAATCGCGAGGACATGCACGCGCTCCAGTAGAGTTGTCCTACGCCATGCCCGTAAACAAACCTTAAGGAGCGGGCTGCTCGCCCATCCTTGGACGCAGTCCTTGACCTTCCAGGCCGCCGAGCAATTCGTCGTTGAGGACAGCGTCGCCTGCTGCCACCGGGGCCGTCGAAAGCACGATCGACGATGCGATGCGGGATGTCGTTGGCGGCGACGATCCGTCCTCAGGCGTCGACGCTGAAACCTGACGCAAGAAGGCCGGCGCGCGCTGGCTCAGGCCCGAACGCGATCCAGTCTCGGCCACGCTCGGCGGCGCCACCGCTTTCAGTTCACAGGCATTGCCGCGATAGGTCCACGCCATGCAGATGCTGTCGTCGGTGCACAGCCGCGCGCACGCAGCGACATCGGGCGTGGCAAGGGTGGTGTAAGTGCCTCCGGGACGGGCGGCGTCGCTTTCGCCGATCAGAGCCGTCTGTGCTGACGCCGCGGTGGCGATGAGCAGGGAAGCGATGATGAGCGACAGGGCCCGCATGGGCGGAGGCTGCGCCTGCGCCGGTTAATAGCTGGTCACTCCTCGCCCTTGGTCAGCATCTCGCGGCGGTGCTCGATGTCGAGCCATTCGCTCTCGGCCGCGGTCTTTTCCGCTCGCGCCGCTTCGAGCCGCTTCGCCGCCGCTTCGAAACTCTTCGGGTCGCGCGCGAACGCATCCGCGTCGGTGAGCCGAGCTTCAAGCGCGGCCATTTCAGCGTCGATCTTGGGCAGGAGTTCTTCCAATTGCGTGAGCCGGCGCTCGTCCTTGTAGCTGAGCTTGGTGGTTTTACGGGGCGGAGCGTTCGCGTTCGTAGTGGCGCTCCGGACCGCTGGCTTTGCGGCGCTCGCTTGGTTGCGCTCGGGATGTTCGCGCTCGAAATCGGCCCAACCGCCGGCAGTCTCCACCCAGCGCCCGGCGCCCACGGCGCCAACGATCTGCGTGGTGACGCCGTCGAGAAAGGCGCGGTCGTGACTGATCACGATCACGGTGCCCTCATAATTTGCGAGCATGTCCTCCAGGGCGTCGAGGGTGTCCATGTCGAGATCGTTGGTGGGTTCGTCGAGCACCAGGAGGTCGGCGGGCTTGGCGAGGGTGACGGCGAGCGCGAGCCGATTGCGTTCGCCGCCGGACAGGGCTGAAATCGGTTGGCGCAATTGCTCAGGCGGAAACAGGAAGTCGCGCGCGTAGGCGGCGACATGGCGCGATTGTCCGCGGACGACGACCGCATCACCGCCGCCCGGCGTCAGCGCATCCCAGATCGTGTCGTCGGGATTGAGCAGGGCGCGTGTCTGATCGACATAGGCGATGGCGAGATTGGCGCCCAACCGGACCGCGCCCGCGTCGGGCTCGCGCCGACCGAGCAGCAGTTCGAGCAACGTGGTTTTGCCCGCGCCGTTGGGCCCGACGATGCCGATGCGATCGCCTTTGAGAACGCGAAGCGAGAAGTTCGAGACGATCGCGCGTTCGCCATAGCTCTTGGATACGCCTTTGGCTTCGATCACGAGCTTGGCGGCGTCGCCGCCGCGTTCCACCTGCAGCGCGGCTTTCGGTGAGGCTGCGAGCGTTTTGCGCTGGCGGCGCTCGGCGCGCATCGCTTCGAGCCGGCGGCGGCGGCCTTCATTGCGGCTGCGCCGCGCCGTGACGCCGCGTTGCAGCCAATGCTCCTCGGCTTTCAAGTGAGTTTCGAGCCGCGCCATTGCGCGCGCGGCTTCCACTTCAACGCGCTCGGCCCAATCGTCGAACGCGGCGAAGCCGCGATCGAGCGTCACCACGCGGCGCTGCCGGAGCCAGAAAGTGGCGGTGGAGGCGCGCTCGAGAAAGCGCCGGTCGTGGCTGATCATTAGGCAAGCGCCGGTGAACGAGGTCAGGCGCTGCTCCAGCGCTTCGATTGCAATGATGTCGAGATGGTTGGTGGGCTCGTCGAGCAGCAGGATGTCGGGATTGGCGGTGAACGCGCGCGCAAGGCTGGCGCGGCGGGTCTCGCCGCCCGAGAGGCCACTCGGGGCGCGATCGGGATCGAGCCCGAAGCCTTCGAGTTCAGCTTCGGCGGCATAAGCGGGGGCTTCTGCGCTCAGAACATGCGTCGATGCCGGCGCACGCGCGTAGTCGCGGAGCGTGGCGAAGCCGGCGAGGTCGGGCTCCTGCGCCGCAAGCGCCACGACAGCGCCGCTCGCGAACGCGATCTCGCCTGCGTCAGGTTCGGCAAGCCCCGCCAGCATGCGCATCAAGGTCGATTTGCCCGCGCCATTGGCGCCAACGAGGGCTGCGCGTTCGCCCTTATGCAGCGTGAAGGAGACGCCCTCGAAGAGGGGCGCTGCGCCCATGATCAGGCGCACGTCCTGCAACGTCGCAAGCGCTGGCCCAGCCATGACGGTTCTCAGTGGATGAAATGATTTTCGGAATTGTCGTCGTCTTCGTCGTCATCATCGTCGCCGCCGCCGAAGGCGTCAGCGAGTGAAGAGAAGAAGTTCGAGACTTCGACTTCGCGCGGCGTGTAGGCCGGCTGTTCGATGCCAACAAGGGGGTGGTCTTCGACGCCGCGGTGAGCGACGCGCATGGTGTCGGCCCAGATCGTCGCCGGGATCGAGCCCCCCGTGGTGCGTCCCATCGAAGTAAAGTCGTCGTGGCCAACCCAGACGCCGGCGGTGAAGTCGGCGGTGTAGCCGACGAACCAGGCATCGCGCCAATCGCTCGACGTGCCGGTCTTGCCGGCGACATCGCGTCCCGGCAGCTGCGCGCCGGTGCCGGTGCCGCGGAGAACGACTGCGCCCATCATGCTGTTCATGCGGTGCACGATGTCGGGATCCATGACGCGCTGCGCCTGGTAGGGCGCGCGCTTGAAGAGCTCTTGGCCGGCGCTGTTGTAGACGGCCTGCACGATGAAGGGATCGACGGATTGGCCATCGTCCATGAAGGTCGCGAATGCGCGGGTCATGTCCCACAGCGTCACTTCGATCGAGCCGAGCGCAATCGACGGCGGCACCGGCCGGCCGCGATCGGGCATCGTGGTGATGCCGAGACGGCGCGCGACGGAGGCCACGTTCTCAGGGCCGATCTCGTCGGCGACTTCGGCAGCGACGGTGTTGATGGAGAGTGCAAACGCGGTCCGCAGCGTCATCGCGCCGCGATAGCCGTCGTCGTAGTTGCGTGGTTGCCAGCCTTGGATCACGACCGGTTCGTCGTAGCGCACGTCTTCGGTTTGCAGGCCATGTTCGAGAGCTGCGGCATACACGAAGGTCTTGAACGCCGAACCCGGTTGGCGGCGCGCTTGCACCACGCGGTTGAACTTCGAGGTGTTGTAATCGGTCCCGCCGATCATGGCGCGGACCGCACCTTGGCGATCGACCGCGAGGAACGCCGCCTGCATCGGCCGGCGCCCGAACGCACGGTTGCCGAGCCGGGTGCGGATCGCTTGCGCTGCAGCTTGCTGTACCGGCGGATCGATCGTGAGCTGGATCACGAGGTCGGGCGTTTCGCTTTGGATGAGGCCGCGCGCCTGTTCGGTAGCGAGATCAAAGGCGTAGCCCATCGAACGCTCGGTGGCGGGGCGGTGCGCGACGCGAATGCGTTGCGCGACGGCTTGGTTGCGCTGGTCGCGGGTGATGAAGCCGGCCTCCACCATCGCGTCGAGAACAACGTGCTGGCGCGATGTGGCGCGTTCGAGGTTTTCGGTCGGCGCCGAGCGCGAGGGCGCTTTCGGTAGGCCTGCAAGCATTGCGGCTTCGCCGAGCGTGAGTTCACCTGCGCCTTTTCCGAAGAAGCGCCGCGCGGCGGCGTCGACGCCGTAGGCCTGGTCGCCGAGATAGACGCGGTTCAGGTAGAGTTCGAGGATCTCGTCTTTGGTCAGCCGGCGCTCGATGCGCGAAGCCAGCACCATCTCACGCAGTTTGCGGTTCACCGTTTGCGCGGGCGACAGAAACAGATTGCGCGCCAATTGCTGGCTGATGGTGGAGCCGCCTTGCACGGTGTCGCCGGCGCGGAGGTTGGCCATGATCGCGCGCAGCACCGCCATGCGGTCCACGCCTTCGTGCTCGTAGAAGCGCCGGTCTTCGATCGCGAGGAAGGCTTGCGGCACGTATTCCGGTATGTCGTGCAGGCCGACGCGGCGTCCGTAGTACGGCCCGCGCACGCCGAGGATTTCGCCCTCGCGATCGAGATACATGATCGAGGCTTGCCGGTTGAGCGCCCACAGCGACGCCGCGTCAGGCACGCGGGGCAGACCCCAATAGATCCAAACCCACACCGCCAGCACAGCGAACAAAGCTGCGCCGGCGCCGATTGTGACAGCGTTGGTGAGCGTCAGCCTCGTACGCTGCCGCATCACCTTTCCGAGGTAATCTTGAGCAGCCGCGGCGCGCAGCCGCGCCCAGTCGACGCCGCGGCGGAAATCAGGCCTATCGTCAGGCAAACGTCTTCACTCCGGGGCCGGGACGGGTGTCCAATATCGGTATGGCCGAATTCTGGCTAATGGAAACGCTGACCGACGCCGTTCGTATCCCGACCTTTGCGGCGAAAGTTCCGAAATAGTGATCAAGTACGGGCGTATGCGGCGCAGACGCACGCTCGCTACACGCAACATTGATGCGAATGTGACGGCGCTTGCGCTGACCGCGGCTTGTTTGGAGGGGCGCCGGGCGGTCCGGGGCGATTCTAGCGGCGGGGCCGCGTTAAGGGGCCTGTGATGATTTTCACGTCCTCTTATGTCCATTCCGTGATCGATTTGACCGACGATTTCCGCTTTTCGTCAGGATTGTTGCTGATGCGGTCCACGAAGTGCGGGCGGAGCGGCGGAGCGGGCTTGAAGACTGAATTAACCATAGCGCTATAGTGCGCAGAGGGCCGAAGCATGTCGGCCATGGAGCACTGTCAGAAGCGGTGAGTTGGGATCCCTACGCCGCCCTCGGCCTAAGCCGAACCGCGAGCGCAGACGATATCCGTCGCGCTTACCGGCAGCTCGCCAAAGAGCTGCACCCTGACGTGCGCCCGGGCGACAAGCAGGCGGAGGAGCGGTTCAAGCGCGCGACGGCTGCGTTCAATCTGCTTTCAGAGCCCGCCACCAAGTCTCGCTTCGATCGCGGCGAGATCGACGCAGACGGCAACGAACGGATGGGGTTTGGCTCCAGGCCCCACACGCAGCAGCGCGCCGGCGCGCGGGCGCATGCGGGCGCGGGTCCGCAAGGGGCGGATTTCGATCTTGGCGACATCTTCTCGGATCTGTTCGGCTCAGGCATGGGCGGGCGCGGTTTTTCGCGTATGCGTGGGCGCGACATCCGCTTCACGCTCGACATCGATTTTCTCGACGCCGTGAATGGCGCGCGCCGCCGTGTGTCGCTTGCGGAAGGGCGCACGCTTGATGTTGCGATCCCCGCGGGCGTTGAGTCAGGTCAGGTGCTGCGGCTCAAGGGCCAGGGCGCTGCCGGCGTGCAAGGCGGCCCGCCTGGTGATGCGCTGGTTGAACTCAATGTGCGCCCGCATTCGTTCTTCCGTCGCGAAGGACAAGACATCCACATGGACCTCAACGTCTCGCTGACTGAAGCGGTTGAGGGCGCGCGCGTGCAGGTGCCGACGCCGAGCGGACCGGTGGCGCTGACGATTCCAGAAGGCGCAAACACCGGGAAAGTGCTGCGCCTCAAAGGCAAGGGCGTCGGCGGAACCGGAGACCAATTTGTGCGGCTCTTGGTCGTGCTGCCGGAGCCGTCGGATGACGAGCTGAAGAAATTTGTCAAAAAATGGGGCAAGCGCGGATACGCGCCGCAACGGCCGCCCGGCTAATATTGGGCTGCAAACGGTAACGATCCTTTCGCCATATGGGCGAACCCTGTTCAGGCCCGGTTCACGGGGGCGCCTGTACTCAGGAACTCATGTGGGTGAAGAGCCTCCTTCTCGCCGGCGCACTGGCCATAGGCGCCGCAACGCTCCCGGGAACGGGTGCGGAGGTGCGCGCCCAAACGATCCAGCCCAACTGGATCAACCCCGCGCAAGGCCGGCCCATGCGCGAGCAGAACATTCTCTCGGCGCGCGAAGTCATCGAAATCGTGCGCTCTCGTTTCGGCGGCGAGCCGCTCGGAAGTCCAAGCCTGCAATCCGGCGCAAGACCGTTCTATATATTGCGCTGGCGCTTCCCGAACGAACTGGTTGAGGTGGTTCGGGTCGACGCAGTAACGGGACAGGTGTCTCGCTGAGGGATCGCGAATGCGCGTGCTGGTGATCGAAGACGATCGCAATTTGCGGGAGCAGCTAACGACTGCTCTCGGCGATGCTGGTTACACGGTCGACACCGCTGACAACGGCGAAGACGGGCAATTCCTCGGCGAAACCGAGCCCTACGACCTCGTCATCCTCGATCTCGGGCTGCCGAAGGTGGACGGGCTCACGGTGCTGAAGGCGTGGCGCAAGGAGGGACGCACCATGCCGGTGCTGATCCTGTCGGCGCGCGATCGGTGGAGCGAGAAAGTCGAAGGGCTCGACGTCGGCGCCAACGATTATCTGACCAAGCCGTTTCACATGGCCGAATTGCTGGCCCGCGTCCGCGCCCATGTGCGTCATCAGACGGACCACAAATCCGCGGTGTTAGAGGTCGGGGACTTGCGGCTCAATGCAGCCACAGGCCAGGTCACCGTAAATGGGACGCCGATCAAGCTGACGGCGTATCAGTACAAGGTGCTCGATTATTTGATGCACCACGCAGGGCGGATCGTGTCCCGTTCGGAGCTGACCGAGAAGATCTACAGTCAGGATCACGAGCGCGATTCCAACACGATCGAAGTGTTCATCGGCATCCTGAGACGCAAGATCGGCTCGAACCGGATCATCACCGAAAAGGGCCTCGGCTACCGGCTGGTTGATCCAGCGGTCGCTACGCAGTGAGTTCAGACGACCCGATCCAGACCGCTCGCAAACTCATCACTCGCTCGCTCGCAACGCGGCTTGTCGTCATCGCCGTTATCAGCGTTCTGGGGCTTGCTGCGATCGGCGCGGTGGCGGCGCGCGGCTTCAGCGCGTTCTCGATGCGGATCATCATTGATCCGGAAATCGCGAGCCTGACGGATTATCTGATCACAAACGCGGGCGCGGGCCTCGCCGGCGAAATCGCGCTCAAGGATACGCCCTATGATCCGCGCTACACCCAGCTCGGATCGGGCCGCTACTACGAAATAGCGCGTATCCACGACACGGGCGGCATCGAAGCGCAGGTGCGCTCGGGTTCACTCTACGACGTCGACATCATCACCGATCCAAAGCAATTGCAGCAGGTCACTGCACCGGAAACCGGCGCGGGCGCGCGGTTTCTCGACGTGAACGGTCCAGACGGCGAGGTGCTGCGTGTGGCGGCGCGGGTGGCCCAGTTTCCCGATCTGCAGGGACGATATTTGTTTCTGGTCGCGGTCGCGCCGCGGCGAATACAGGAGCAGTCGGACAATATTGTCGGCATCGCCATTGTGCTGATGATCGGGTTTTGCGTCCTGGTGGTTACTGGCGTGACGCTATTGCAGGTGCGCGTTGGGCTCGAGCCGCTGACCCGGCTGAGGAACGAGATTGCTGGGGTGCGGAGGGGGCAGCGCGAACGGCTGCAGGACGAGTACCCGGCCGAACTCACGCCCGTCGCGGCCGAGCTCAATGCGTTGCTGGATCACAATCGTGAGGTGGTCGAGCGGGCACGGCGGCACGTCGGCAATCTGGCGCATGCGCTGAAGACGCCCATCGCGGTATTGAAGAACGCCGCCGCAGACAAGGAGATCGAGGACGATGTGCTGAAAAACTCCATCAACGAGATGGAGGGTTTCGTCGAACGCCAGCTGCGCCGCGCTCGAGTCGCAGCGCGGGCTGAGGCTGGTGCGGGTGCGCAGGCGGTCACGATCGGCTACCGAACGCCGGTGAAGCGCAATCTCGAAGACCTCGTCTTCATGATGGAGCAGAAATACGACCACGTGAAAGCGATCGACATTTCCCTGGAAGCTGACGCGGACGCGACCTTCCGCGGCGAGCGCGAAGACCTGTTGGAGATGGCGGCAAATCTGCTCGACAACGCCTGCAAGTACGGCAAGAGCCAGGTCATCGTGAAGCTCGTACCGCCGCCGACTGGTCAGGGCGCAATGGAGATCATCGTCGAGGACGACGGTCCCGGCATGTCGGACGCCGACATCGCGCGCGTAATGTCGGCGCGCGGCACGCGCCTCGATGAAGCGGCGCCCGGGCAGGGGCTTGGGCTCTCGATCCTGAAGGAAACCGTCGACCTCTACGCTGGCCAGCTCGTGTTCGAGCGTAGCGAACTGGGGGGCCTGAAGGCGCGCCTCAAGCTTCCGGCTACGGACTGACGCATCGCGTAACGGCCGGAACTGCGCTAAGCCGCGCCCGTGCTCGCGCTTTTCGCATTTTCCGCAATCCTGGCCGCGGCGGCGTCGCTGTGGATCCTGCGCGCTTACCGTCGCGGCGGCGACAGCGCGAGCCCCGCGCCGGCGCTGATTGCGTGCGCCCTCGCCGCCGTTGGCGCGATGGGGCTCTATCTCTTCATCGGACGCCCCGCGCTTGCCGATGCGCCGTTCACACAGCGGATGGAAGCGCTCAAGCACCGCGATCGCGCGACCTACACGGTCGAGGAATATCTCACAATGTTGTCGGAGGACGCGAAAGCGCGCCCAACCGACCCAAGGCCGCACATCGAAGCCGGCGAATTCCTGTTTCGCGCTGGCGCTGACGAAGCAGCTGCGCGCGCGTTCGACGCCGCGCTCCGGCGCGATCCCAATTCTACGGCCGCGATGATGGGGCTCGGGCGGGCGATGGTGCAGATGGATCGGGGACACGTTTCGCCGGAAGCGTTGCAGTTGTTTCAGCGCGTCGCGCAGGCGCGCTCAGATGATCCCTCGCCGTGGCTGTACCAGGCGATGGCGGCGATGGAAGCCGGTCACACTGCGGATGCGCGTCGCTTCTGGGGCGAGGCGCTTCGGCGGATGGCGCCGGACGATCCCCGTCGCGCGATGGCGCAGCGCATGAGCGCAGGTTAGGAACGCAGCGTGAGGCGGAGAGATCAGCGCTTGATCGTGATCGCAGCGGCGGGACTGCTGCTGGTGCTTGCCGTCGGGCTCACGCTTTTGGGCCTCAAGCAATCTGTCGTGTATTTCGCCGCGCCCTCGGAGCTTGCTGAGAAAGCTCACACGGGTCAACGCATCCGTCTCGGCGGTCTTGTTGTGCCGGGCAGCCTGCGCCGCGATGCGGACGGCGCCATGCGCTTTTCGGTCACCGACAACGTCACTCAAGTCGACGTGCGCTACGCCGGGCTGTTGCCCGACCTCTTCCGCGAAGGCCAAGGCGTCGTCGCCGAAGGCGCTTACACGCCGGGCGCGGCGTTTGAAGCGACCCGCGTGCTGGCCAAGCATGACGAGACCTACATGCCGCGTGAAGTAGCCGAGGCGCTGAAGCAGCGCGGCGAATGGAAGGGGCCGCGTTGAACGAGTTCGGCGCGTTCGCAGCCGCGTTGGCATTGACGTTGAGCTTGGCGCAAGCTGCGCTCGGGCTCGGCGCTGGCGCTAGGGTCTCGCGCGCGAGCGCGGCTGCGGCCGCCGCGCAGGGCGCGTCGCTGGTTACGGTGCTCGCGTTCGCGTGTTTGATCGCCGCCTACGTGCGCAGCGATTTCTCACTGGCGGTGGTCGCCGCCAATTCGCACATCGACAAGCCGCTGATCTACAAAATAGCTGGCGCGTGGGGAAACCATGAAGGGTCGATGCTGTTGTGGTGCCTCGTCTCCGCGACCTTCGGCGCCGTGATGGCCACATTGCGTGGACGCCAAACGCTGGGGCTCTGGAGCAAGGCTGTCGGCGCGCAGGGTTTGGTCACAGCCGGCGCGCTGATCTACACGCTCTTTCTCTCCAATCCTTTCGCGCGCCTTGATCCAGCGCCATTGCAGGGTAACGGGCTCAATCCGCTGCTGCAGGACCCCGCGCTCGCGCTGCATCCGCCCATGCTCTATCTCGGTTATGTCGGCATGAGCGCGCCGTTTTCGCTTGCCGTTGCAGCTTTGCTCGAAGGCCGCGCGGACGAGGAATGGGCGCGCGCGCTTCGCCCGTGGACATTGATCGCGTGGACGTGTCTTACGCTTGGCATCGCGCTCGGTTCGTATTGGGCTTATTACGAACTCGGCTGGGGCGGATGGTGGTTCTGGGATCCGGTTGAGAACGCGAGCTTCATGCCGTGGCTCGCCGCGTGCGCGCTGGTGCATTCCGCGATCGTCACAGAGAGGCGCGGCTCGCTAGCCGGCTGGACCATCCTTTTGTCCATTCTCGGGTTTGGCTTCGCGCTGCTTGGCACCTTCTTGGTGCGCTCCGGCGTGCTCACAAGCGTGCATGCGTTCGCGGTTGATCCCAAACGCGGCGTCGCCGTTCTGGTGCTGCTGGCGCTCGCGCTCGGCGGAGGGCTGGGGCTCTACGCGTGGCGCGCGCCGAAGCTCGCGCGGCCTGCGGGCTTCGCCGCTGTCAGCCGCGAGACGCTATTGGTGTGGAATAATTTCGGCCTCGCGGTCGCGGCCGGCGTCGTGCTGATCGGCACGCTTTATCCGCTGATTGTGGAAGCGGCGGGGGGCGGGCTCATCTCGGTCGGCCCGCCTTTCTTCAACATCACCGTCGGCCCGCTGCTTGGGCTACTGTTTCTGGTTTTGCCGTTTGGACCAATGCTCGCCTGGCGAAGCGGCGACGCGCGCGCAGCTCTCAAGCGCCTGGCGCCGGCGATCCTGGCAGGCGTGGGCACGCTGGTCGTGGCGTTGCTTGTCACCCAGGGCAGGGCATGGCCGGCGATCGGCCTTTCCGTCGGCGTCTGGCTCATCGCGGGCGGATTTGTTTATTTGTGGACACGCCTCAATCGCGGCGAAGGCAAGCTCTCCGCCAAAGTCGTCGTGCTGCCGCTTGCGGTTTGGTCTATGAGCGCAGCTCATCTCGGCGCCGGCGTGCTGACGCTCGGTGCGATAGCCGAAACGGCCTTCCGCGCTGAGCGCGCACTGGCGATGCAGGAAGGCGAGAGCGTCGACTTCGCCGGCCGGCGCATTACGCTGATGCAGGTGGGCGACCACGATGGGCCAAACTATTCCGCCACGCGCGCGCGCTTCCGGATCGCACACGGAGAGGACGCGCAAACGCTGTCCGCGGAGCGGCGGTTCTATCCAACCTCGCCCACGCCGACGACTGAGGTCGGCATCCTTTCGGGCCTCGACGGCGATCTCTATGTCGCGCTTGGTGATCCCGTGCAGCATGGCGCAGCGCGCGGTTGGGCGGTGCGGCTCTATCTCAATCCGCTGGTGCATTTCATCTTCGGTGGCGCTGCGCTGATGGCCCTGGGCGGCCTCCTCAGTCTGGTTGCGCTGGCGCGCCGGAGGAGACGCACGCCGTGAGCGCGCTCTTTATCTTTGCGCTCGCGACGGCGGATCTCGATCCCGCTCAGGAGGCGCGCGCGCAAGCGCTCGAGCGGGAAATACGCTGTGTGGTTTGCGAGAATGAACCCATTGCGCAATCCACAGCCGACATCGCATCTGACATGCGCGCGTTGGTGCGCGAACGTGTCGCAGCGGGTGACAGTGACGAACAGATCCGCAGTTTTTTTCGCGAGCGCTACGGCGATTTCGTGCTGCTCAGGCCCCCCTTTGACATGCGCACATGGGCGCTGTGGGGAACGCCGATCCTGCTCCTTGGCGCCGGATTCGCCGCTGTTCGGTCGGTTCGTCGCGGCCGGATGTCGATTGGTCCTCAAGGGCCGGCAACTGGCGGGTCGGCGGACGAGGGGGCGTTCCCCCCAGAAGAAGGCGAACGCTAGGCAGGGTTTTTACCCTCCGGTCACCGCTTTTTGCTTGGCTGAGCAGGCCGCGTTCCCAAAAAAGCCGCTGTCTTCCGCCCTAGATGATCGCAACTTCGCCCCAAACGGACCCTAGGGGCTCAAGGGAACGCCAGCCCCTGAAAGGGGCTTGAATATCGCCCCTGCCGGGCCTCACATCGGGCTTTGAGGATCTCAATGTCAGACGCACCCTCCGCCAAATTTCTCCGTCGCACGCTGATCGCGGGAGGTTCTGCCCTCGCGCTATTCGTTGGCTTCGCCGCCGCGCCGACGCTGCTCGCGCGACACGCGAGCGCTCAGGAGATCACGCCGGCGCCGGTCGCGCAGCCGGCCGGCGCGCCGATGAGCTTCGCCGACTTGATCCAGCACGTCGCTCCCGCGGTCGTCTCGATCCAGGTGCGTCAGCGACCGAACGCCGCCGCCGGCCCACAGATTGAAGGGCTGCCGCCGGGCTTCGAGGAATTCTTCCGTCAGCAACCTGGCCGCCAAGTTCCGTCGACGGCGCTCGGCTCCGGCTTCTTTATCAATGAGAGCGGCACCATCGTCACCAACCACCACGTCGTCGATGGCGCGGAATCGATCACCATTTCCACCAGCGACGGCCGCACCTTGCAGGCCGACCTGGTTGGCTCTGACGAACTCACCGACCTTGCCGTTCTCCGCGTCCGCGGCGGCGGTCGTTTCCCGTATGTGACCTTTGACGACAGCCGCCACGTGCGCGTCGGCGATTGGGTCGTTGCGGTCGGCAACCCGTTCGGGCTCGACGGCACCGCCACGGCGGGCATTGTCTCCGCCCTTGGCCGCCGCAACGCGAGCGGCACGGCTTATGTCGACTACATGCAGATCGATGCGCCGATCAATCGCGGCAATTCGGGCGGCCCGACGTTCGACCTCCAAGGCCGCGTGATCGGCGTCAACAGCGCCATCTTCTCGCCGACCGGCGGCAGCGTCGGCATCGGCTTCGCGATCCCGGCCGACACCGCTTCTACGGTTGTCGCGCAATTGCTGCGCGGAGGACGCGTCAGCCGCGGCTGGCTCGGCGTTTCGGTGCAGCCTTTGGACGAAGACATCGCCCACAGCCTCGGCCTGCCCAACGATCACGGGGCGCTGGTGGCCAGCGTTGTGCCGGACGGCCCGGCCGCAGCGGCCGGCCTGCAACAAGGCGACGTCATCCTGACCTTCAACGGCACGGATATTTCGGACTCGCGCGACCTGACCCGTCGCGTCGGTTCTTCCGACATCGCGCGCCCTGCGCGGATGGAAATTCTCCGCGCCGGCGCCCACCGCACGCTGAACGTTCGCCTGCGTGAACGCCCGGCCGAGAACGTGCTCGCAAGCGCTGCCACGCCGCAGCGCACGACGCCGGAAGAGGAAGAACAGGGCGGCGTTGCGCAAAGCTCGCTCGGGCTGACCACGCGTCCGATGAACCCGGAAGATCGTTCGCGCTACACGCTGCGTTCGAACGAAGCCGGCCTCGTCATCACCGCGGTCGATCCGGCCAGCGATCTCGCCGAGAAGGGCGTGCGCGCGGGCGACATCATCCTGCAAGCCGGCGGCCGCGCTGTGCGCAGCAATGCTGACCTGACAACGGCGGCATCTGACGCGCGGCGCAACAACCGGCCGCTCCTCCTGCAAGTCGACGGCCGCGCCGGCCGCCGCTTCGTCGCGACGGATTCGACCGCGGCGGCTTCATCAAACGGTCCGGGCTAAGCCGCAACGGAGGGACACCGCATGCGCGTTCTGCTGGTCGAAGACGATGCCGATATGGCAGAGAGCCTGCGGGCGTCCCTTTCCGGGGATGACCATCACGTCGAAATGGCAAGCGATGGGGAAGTCGGCGAAGAAATGGCCTTGAACGGCGGTTTCGACGTTATCGTCCTCGACCGCATGCTCCCAAAGAAGCAGGGCGTCTCGATCGTAAAGGCGCTCCGCGGCAAGGGCGTCTCGACGCCGGTGCTGATTCTGTCGGCGCTGCACGACGAAGACCATCGCGTCGAAGGCCTCAACGCCGGCGCCAACGATTATCTCGGCAAGCCCTTCTCCACGCGGGAGTTGCTCGCACGCGTTCGCGCGCTTTGGCACGGACGTGACCGCGAGCCGCAAACGCGCCTCCAGGTCGGCGATCTGGAAATGGATCTCTTGGCCCGCACCGTGAAGCGCGAAGGCAAGAAGATCGAGCTGCAGCCGCGCGAGTTCCGCCTGCTTGAGTACCTCATGCGTCACGCGGGCCAGACGGTGACCCGCAAGATGCTGCTCGAGAACGTGTGGGATTATCATTTCGATCCGCAAACCAACGTGATCGACGTCCACATCTCCCGGCTGCGGTCGAAGATCGACCGTGAGTTCACCCAGACGCTTTTGCATACGGTCCGCGGATCGGGCTATCGTCTGGAGGGATGAGGCCCCGCCTCGACGCGCTCCTCCGTACAACGACGTTCCGGCTTGCCCTGGTGCAGGCCGGCGTCGTGCTGTCGTTCGTCGTCGGGCTGCTGATCTACGTCTACATCGCAACCGCCGGGCAATTGCTCCGCGACAGCGACGCCACCGCTGACCAGGAATATGCGGCCCTTGAGCGGGCCTATTCCGAAGGCGGCATGCGGCGCCTGAACCAGGAGGTGGTCGAGCGCGCCGCGCGCGAAGGGCCGATGCTCTACGTGCTCGCTGCAGTCGACGGCAGCGTCGTCACTGGCGATTTCCAGACGCTTCCGGCGCTGCCGCGCGAAACGCCCGTGCGCGTCGATTTCAGCTTTGAGCGTCCGCCTGAAGCAGGCCCCCCAACACGTGGGCGCGCGCGGGGACGCGTGGGCCGGCTGCTGAGCGGACCTATCTTGCTTGTGGCGCGCGATCTCGGCGATAGCGCGGTGATCGCTGGGCGCATCACGCGCGTCTTGTGGACCGTCGCCATCGCCGGCATCGCCGTCGCTGTAATCGTCGGCCTGCTGGCGAGCTGGCAAGCGGCGCGGCGCGCAGAAGCGCTCTCGATCACCGCGCGGGACGTGATGGCGGGCGACATGTCTCGACGTGCGCCGATCCGCGGCGCCGGCGACGAATTCGACGTGCTCGCCGGCGACTTGAACGCGATGCTGGACCGGCTCGAAAAGCTGATGATCACGACGCGGACGGCAGGCGACGCCATCGCGCACGATTTGCGCTCACCGCTGACCCGGTTCCGACAGAAGCTCGAAACCGCGCTCGATGCGCCGCCTGATTCAGAGGCAGACCGCGAGGCGCTCCGGAAAGCCGTCGTCGAAGCCGATCGTTTGCTCGACATGTTCGCCGCGGTCTTGAAACTCGCGCGCGTCGAGGCGCCGGGCAATTGGCGCTTCGATCGCGTCGACCTCACCGCCATGGTCCGCGAGCTCAGCGACTTCTACCAACCCGCCGCCGAAGAGCAGGGGCTCAAGTTCAGCGGCAGCGCCAGCGACAATCTCTGGATCCGCGGCGACGGGGGGCTGGTGACGCAAGCGCTCTCGAACTTGGTGGAGAACGCGCTGAAATACACGCCCGTTGGCGGCCAGGTGGAAATGCGCGCCTTCCGCCGCACCGATGGCCGCGTCGAAATGAGCGTCGCCGACGATGGCCCGGGCGTGCCCGACGCCGAGCGCGAGCGCGTGCTGGAACGTTTCGTGCGCCTCGAGACGGCGCGCTCGACGCCTGGCGTGGGCTTGGGGCTCAGCCTGGTTTCGGCTGTCGCGCGGCTGCACAAGGGCGAGCTGCACTTGCGCGATGGAGTCGGCGGCGTGGAGCGTCCTGGCCTCACGGCGGCTTTGGTGCTGCCCGCCATCGAGCCGCAGCGCTAGGGCGTGAGCAAGCTCGTTCCCGTCGGTCCAGCCATTGCTGGAGCTCCGAGCGAAGAGGCTGCGCCTTTCGCCGGCGGGCCGTGGGCAGACGCCGCGAACGCTGCTGCAGTCAATGCGCCTTACCTCAAGCGCCTCATGCTGCGTCGCCCTGATCTGCTGCAGTCGCCCGACGCCGCTTGGCCCGAGCGCCTTGTGAATCAGGCGCTGACCGCAGCGTCCGACGTCGCGTACACACCGCCGACGATGGCCGAAGGCATGGTCGCGCTACGGCGCGCCAAGGATGCGGTGCACCTCGCGACAGCGATCGCGGATCTCGCGCGTGCGTGGCCGCTTGATCGCGTTACCGGCGCGCTGACCGACTTCGCCGATGCGAGCCTTCGCGCCGCGTTTGCGCTGGCCGCGCGTGAGGCCATCGAACGGGGCGATCTTGAGCCATCGGCCGCTGCAAGTCCCGCAATCGGCTACGCGTTGATCGCGCTTGGAAAGATGGGATCGCGCGAACTCAATTATTCCAGCGATATCGATATCTCGGCCTTCTTTGACGGCGGTCGTCTGCCGGTCGCATCCAACAAGGAAGTGCGCACGGTCGCCGTTCGCATTGTGGCGGGGTTGGTCAAGGCGCTCTCCGAGCAGACGGAGGACGGCTACGTCTTTCGCACCGATTTTCGTCTGCGCCCAGATCCGGCGTCAACGCCGCCCGCCGTCTCCATCGCATCGGCGGAAATCTATTACCAGACGCTTGGGCAAAACTGGGAACGCGCCGCTTTCATCAAAGCGCGCGCTGCAGCGGGTGATCTCGAACGTGGGCGCGACTTTCTCAGCGCGCTCGAACCCTTCATTTGGCGCAAGCATTTCGACTTTGCGGCCGTCGCCGATGTCTATTCGATCAAGCGCCAAATTCTGTCTGCGCACAAAAGCGCGGAACTCGATCAGCCCGTTTTCGACGTTAAGCTTGGCCGCGGCGGCATTCGGGATATCGAATTGTTCGTGCAGACGCAGCAACTCGTGCTCGGCGGCCGCAACCGCACACTGCGCACGCCGGCGACGCTGCCCGGGCTCACCGCGCTCGCCGCTGCGAAGGCGGTGACGCTGGAATCCACTGCGGCGCTACACGAGGCCTACGTCTTCTTCCGTGAAGTCGAGCATCGCATTCAGATGCTGGAGGACGAGCAGACGCAGCTCGTGCCTGCCGACCCCGCTACCCGCACGCGGTTGGCCGCCCTGTGTGGCTTCGCAACCTTGGAGAGCTTCGAAAAAGCGCTGATCGAACGCCGCGCCATCGTTGCGGAAATCGATCACGCGCTGTTCGGGCAGGAAGACACGCTTGCGGACCCGCTTGGCAGCCTCATTTTCACGGGCGTCGAAGACAATCCGGAAACACTGAAGACCATCGCCAAGCTCGGCTTCAAACATCCCGATGCGGTCAGCCAAACCATTCGCGGCTGGCACCACGGCCGCATTCGCGCCATGCGCTCCGAACGCGCGCGCGAGCTTTTGACGTCGCTCACGCCAAAATTGCTCCGCGCCTTTGCCAGCGCCGGCGAACCGGACGCAGCCTTTATTCGGTTCGGCACGTTCTTCGCGGGGCTTTCCGCGGGCGTGCAGGTTCTTTCGCTGCTCGCCGCACGCCCGCAATTGCTCGATCTCCTGGGCCGGCTGTTTGCGCTCGCGCCGCGTCTGGCGGACACGTTGGCGCGTCGCCCGGCGCTGCTGGACGCGATGATCGAGGCGCGCTTCGTGCAGCCCCTGGAGCGCGATGAGCCTGGCGCACGGCAAGCCGAACTTACGGAGCGCTTGAAGGAAGCATCCGGCTTCGAAGACAAACTCAATGTCGCGCGCCGCTTTCACCGGGAGGAAGCATTCCGCATCGGCGTGCAGGTGCTGGAAGGTGAAGCGACGGCCGCAGCAGCAGGCGCTGCGCACGCCGACCTTGCTGAGGCCTGCGTCGTCGCCATGGCGGATGCTGCACTCGCAGAGACGGAACGCTTGTACGGCCCCGCACCGGGAGCTTACGCCGTACTGGCGCTCGGCAAGTTCGGCGGTCGCGAGTTGGCCGAGGGCTCCGATCTCGACCTGATGCTTGTCTACGATGCGCCGGAGGGCGCTGTCGGCGATTTCTTCACCCGCTTTGCGCAGCGCCTGATCAGTGCGCTGCAAGCGCCAACTGAAGAGGGCGCGCTCTACGAGGTCGACACCCAGCTCCGTCCGTCGGGGTCCAAGGGGCCGGTGGCGGTGCGCCTTACCTCGTTCGAACGCTACTACGAACAGGAAGCCTGGACTTGGGAATTGCTCGCGCTGACCCGCGTGCGCAGCGTCGCGGGCGACGTCGAACTGGGCCGGCTTGCGGAATGCGTTGCACAAGCGACATTGATGCGACCGCGAGACGCCGCGAAGGTCAAAGCGGACGTCGCCGATATGCGCGCGCACATGGCGCGCGAACGGCCGGCCAAATCGCCGTGGGATCTGAAGCTTGCGCCAGGCGGATTCGTCGACATCGAATTCCTTGCGCAGACGCTGCAGTTGCTGGAAGCGCGCGCGCATCCGAATGTGTTGTCGCCCAATACCGGCGACGCGCTTGCGGCTCTGGTTGAGGCCGGCGTGCTCAGCGCGGACACAGGCGCCCGCCTGCAATCGGGCTGGCAGCTGCTGAGCGACCTGCAGCAGGCGCTGCGCATCTGCGTTGAAGGCGAATTCGTTCCCGAACAGGCCTCCGACGCCCTCAAAGCTCGGCTTGCGGCCATCGGTCATGCAGGCAGCTTCGACCAACTGCAGCAGCGCCTGCAGGCTGACAAACTTGCGCTAAGAGCCGCGTTTACCGACCTCGTGGGGCCTTTGGGCGACGGAGCCGGCCGGCCCGTGCGTTAGGAGCAACAGAATGCGTCTTTCAGTCCTCATGCGCGCTGCGCCCCTTTTGGTTGTGGCGGCCTTCGTGACGCCCGCCTGTGGGCAGAGCAACGGCCAGAGCACGGCTCAGAGCAGCGAGCAGACCAGCACGGTCGTGCTTGCGCAGAACGCCAGCCAGGGTTCCGCTCAAGGGGACGGTCCCGGTCGCGGCGGGCGCATGCTCGAACGTCTGACCGCGATGGACGCCGATCACGATGGTTCCATCACCCAGGCCGAAGAGCGCGTCTCGCGCGAAGCCATGTTCACGCGTCTCGACGCTAACAATGACGGGTTCCTGTCTGAGGACGAGCGCCCCGCTTTTGGCGGTGGTGGCGGGCCCGGCGGCCCTCCCGGCGGCGGCGGCAACGGTGGTCAGGGTGGCGGCGGTCCGGGCGGCGGCCGCGGCGGCGGCATGGCGCGCGCCGACACGAACAATGACGGCAAGGTTTCGCGCGCCGAGTTTCTCGCGCAGCCCTCGCGCATGTTCGAGCGGCTCGACACCGATCACAACGGCACGATCAGCGCGGCCGAAATCGAAACGGCCAGGGCTGCGCGCGCCAATAACGGCGGCTAGAAAGGGAGCGGATTGATCGCTGGGGCAGGGTCACACTTTGGATCCGGACGCAGGGCTGGTTCGGAGTATCGCCGAGGGCGATCGGAGTGCTGCGGAAGCGCTGGTGCGCAAGCATCTGCCGCGCATGATGAGCGTGGCGCGGCGGATGTTGTCCGATCCCCACGAAGCGGAGGACGTGGCCCAGGAGGTGTTTCTCCGCGTCTGGCGCGAAGCGCCGAAATGGCGTCCGGGCGCGGCGAAGTTCGAAACCTGGATGCACCGGGTCGCGCTCAATCTTTGCTACGACCGCTTGCGCCGTCGTCGCGAGAAAACCGATCCGGATGCGGGGCGTGAGGTGGCTGATCCCGCACCTTCGCCGAGCGATGCGTGGCTCGCCCAACAGCGCGCCGGTCGTGTCCGGACTGCGCTTGATGCGTTGCCGGAGCGGCAGCGCGCGGCGATCGCGCTCTGTCACTTCGAAGAGATGAGCAACATCGAAGCCGCCGCCGCGCTCGAAGTGAGCGTCGAAGCACTGGAATCACTGTTGTCGCGCGGGCGCCGTGCGCTGCGCACAGCGCTCGCGGACGTAGCGCAGGATTTGATGGGCGACGCCGACGGCGTCTCCCGCTTGTGATGAGGAAAGCCATGGACCGGAAGCGGTTCGAACAAGTGCTGGATGCTTACGGCGCCGACCCGAAGCGGTGGCCCGAGGCCGAGCGTGCAGAGGCGGATGCGTTCCGCGCTGCGCATCCCGACATCGCCGATGCGCTGGTGGCGCAAGCGAGGACGCTCGATGGCCTCCTCGACACTGCGCGCGACCCGGCTCGCGACACGTCGCTGTTGGCGGCGCGCATCTTGAAGCAGGCGCCCGTGGCCCCGGCGGCGCGTTCCAACTTTCTGCGTCCCGCGATCGCCCTCGCGGCGTGCGCGGTGTTTGGCATCGTGCTTGGGTTTGGCGGCGGCATGCTCGCCCCGCACGGCGAGAGCGCGGACGCCGCGCTCACGGCTGCGTTTGGCGATTGGGGCGGAGGCGAGGGATGAGCTTCCCGCTGCGCACGCTGTTGTTTATTTCTCTGGCGGCCAATCTGCTGATCATCGGCGCGGTCGTCGGGGCCAAATTCGCGGGCGTGCGGCTTGAACGCGGGCCGCCCCCAGCAAACGTGGTCGAACGTCTGCCTGGACCGCGCGCGTTCATGGAGGCGCTGCCGCCGGAAACACGCGCCAAGCTCCGCGACGATTTCATCGAAAGCGCGCAACAAACCCGCGAGCTTCGGCAAGCGGCGCGGCAAGCGCGGATCGACGCGTTCCAGGCCGCGCGCACCGAACCCTATGACGCTGAACGCGTGCGCCAGGCCTTCGCGCGCATGCGTGAGGCCGATCAGGCCGTCGCTGCGGGCTTTCAGGATCGCGTCGCGCAATCCTTCGCAACGCTGACGCCTGAGGAACGCGCGCGGGCGCTCGATGCGCTGCGCGACGCGCAGCCGGGGCCGCGTGGTGCAGGCGGTCCGTTCCGTCAACGCCGGCAAGGCCCAGACGGGCCACCGCCGCCGCCAGCTCAGCCTTAGCGGATTTCCTCGCCCCGCCCGTACGGCGTATGCGATTGACCTTTGATCCAGTCACCCAGCAGGCGCAGGTAGCCGTCGGTTATGCGCGTGTTGCGGCGCGTGCCGTCGCTGGCCTGGACGAATTCGTACATGCCGTGATCGGTGTCGGGAAAACGGTAAAGCGTGATCCGCAGACCGTCGTGCTGCAAGGGGCGTAGCCGCTGCAGCGTGACCTCGCTCGGCGCCTCGCGGTCAGCGCCCGCGAGCACCCACAATTGCGGGGCGCGCACGTTTCGCAGGTGGCGCACAGCGTCATAGTCCCAGATGAGATCAACGTTATCGATCAGCGCGGGCCCAATGCGGCGGAGGTCGGCCTCGCTCATGCGCAGGATGTCGCCGGTGAACTCTCCCTCGATGTGCGAATACCAAGGCTCTGAGGCGAAACGTTGCTTCAAGCGCGCGAGTGTCTCGTAACCGCGCGTGAAGCGGGAGCGGATGATTGCGTCCACCGCGTCGGTGAGCTGGCGGGCTTTTGCGATGGCGTCGTCACCGTGGCCGGCGGCGCGAAGCTCCGAGAAGACTTGCTCGCGATCTTCTTCGAAGGGGCTCAGCACGAGGCCGTAGCCGACCTCGACGAAGTCGACTTGCGTCTTGGTCGCCGCCAATGGCGCAACCCATCCGCCTTGGCTGCCACCGAAGAAGCCTGAGCGTGTGAACCGTCCAGCTGCAAGACGGCGCGCTTCATTGAGCGCGGCCGCGGCATCGTCGGCGAGCAATTCGAAATTCTGCGTGTACTCGCCTTGCGACGCGCCTGTGCCGCGCTTGTCGTAGACGAACACCGAAATGCCCTGCGCAGCGAAGGCGAACGCATTCATGGTGTTCACGGGCGAGGTGCGCTCCGATCCGTGCACCAAAGTAACGAGAGGACGTGCGGCGCCGCTTGCGTCGGGCTCATAGAGGCGTCCGCTGAGCGTCGAGCCATAGCTCACGAACGTGGTCGGCGTCTCGCGAAGCTCCTGGTGCGTGAACCGCGTCGCGCCTTGGCGAACTTCATCCGCCTCACAGCGGACGGGTGCGTCGGCGTCTGCCAGCGAGCCGCGGCGGCCGTCGAGAAAGGTATATCGATCGCTTGTGGCGTTTGCGGGATGTGTGATCATCACCACCGTCTCGCCCGCGCGCCAAATGCCGAGCGCGCACGACGCGTGTGCTGAGCCGATACTGACAATCGTCAGCACAAAAAGCGGCAACAGCAGGCGTTTCAAAGCGATCTCCGAGCTTTCTTCTAAGCTGCTCGGTTCTTAGCTTGCGTCCAGCTCATCGTCGACGGAGCGACGCTTTGGCGCGTTATTCCGCCGCTGTCGCTTCCGCAGGACGCTGGCCGCCGAAGATTCGCGGCAGCGTGATCGAGACGATCGTACCACGGCCGACTTCGCTCTGGATCGAGAGCTTGCCGCCGTGCATTTCCGCGAGCGACTTGGTCAGCGCGAGCCCAAGGCCCGTGCCTGAATTGTTGCGCGCGAGTTCGGTTTCGACTTGTTCGAACGGCCGCGCCAGGCGCGGCAGGTGTTCGGGCGCAATGCCGCAACCGGTGTCGATCACGCGCAAGGTCAGACCCTGCGTATTGGTGCGTGCGTGCACCATGATCGCGCCGGTGTCGGTGAACTTCACTGCGTTCGACAGAAGGTTCAGCAGCATCTGCTTCACTGCGCGGTGATCCGCCTCGATCTCCGGCAGGTCCTCGGCGTCGACAACGATTTGCAGACCTTTTTCTTCCGCGCGCCGCTTGGTCAGACGCACGGCCTGATCGATCGCCACGCTCGGGTCAAGCGGGCGCGGCGCGAGTGTCAGCTTGCCCGCTTCGATCTTGGCCATGTCGAGGATGTCATTGATCAGATCGAGCAGGTGATTGCCGCTGTCATAAATGTCGTTGGCGTATTGCTTGTACTGATCGTTGCCGAGCTGCCCGAACAGCTCCTTCGCCATGATCTCGGAGAAGCCGATCACCGCATTGAGCGGCGTCCGGAGTTCGTGGCTCATGTTCGCGAGGAACGCACTCTTGGCGCGGCTTGCGTCTTCCGCGCGCTGACGCTCTTCGTGCGCTTCGCGCGCCAGCGCCTTGATCCGGTATTCCTGGCTCTCAGCGCGCGTCAGCGCTTCCTGGAGCCGGCGCTCGTTCTTGGCAAGTTCTTCTTCTTTGCGCTTCAGCGGCGTGATGTCGACGCCCAGCGTGATGATGCCGCCGTCGGCGGCGCGGCGTTCGACGATGTGGAGCCAATCGCCGGTGACGAGTTCAACCACGCGCACGTCCGGATCGGCCGTGTCGTGCTTCTCGCGGCGGATGCGCGCGGACGAGGCTGCTGCGATCGCTTCGTAAGAGGCGCGCGGACGCAGCAATTCCGGGCCGAGTTCGAAGACGCGCGCGAAGGTCTGGTTCCAGAGCAGCAGCCGACGACGCGGATCCCACAGCGCAAACGGTCCCGAAAAGCTCTCGATCGCCGCGCGCAATTGCCGCTCGAGCCGCGACACGCGCGCTTCGGCTTCGTGGCGCTGCGTGGCGTCGACGACAGTGCCGAACAGACGTGTCGCGACTTGCCCCGATGTGTCCTCAATCGCCGCGCCATGTGCTTCGATCCACGCGACGCCCGCGCCGCGCTGGACCCGGAACCGCGCATCGAGCGTGCCTGACTGGCGCGCGCGGTGGAATTCTTCTTCGACGGTGAAGCGGTCTTCGCTGATGATCAGGCTCAACAGATCGCGCAGTGACAGCACGTCGGTGCTGGCGCCGAGCAGGCGTGCAGCTTGCTCTGACAATTGCACCTGATCGGCCTGCGCGCGCCATTCGAGGACGCCGGCGCGCGCCCCGTCGGCGGCGATACGGAAGTGCGTTTCCGCGCGCACCGCTTCGGCTTCGGCGAAGCGCGCGCGCTGCGCGTTCTGGCGCATCAGCAGATAGAGCACCCCGACCGCCGCTTTCCAGCACATTGGGATCCTAAGCTTAGAATTCCACGTGGACAAGTTGTCGCG
>JADMIO011460634.1_pt1 | contig 46164 bp, 51 predicted proteins | sample 8958161 | NCBI WGS metagenome assembly JADMIO01 (sample SAMN16585339, study PRJNA669376) | soil metagenome | isolation source: Crop rotation soil | place: USA: Cullars Rotation, Alabama | collected 2011
CGCGACAACTTGTCCACGTGGAATTCTAAGCTTAGGATCCCAATGTGCTGGAAAGATCCGGATCTATATTATAAAGCCTTCGGCCAAAGCGTGATAACCAGGGAAAATACAGCCAAAGCGATTGCACAGTTTTTAAGAACAATTACTTCTTTTCATTCGAAATATGATAGTGTGCAGGCTGGGTTGGCAAAGTATACTGAGGCCGAGCAAAGAGGGAGACAATTATTTGAGACAGATGGCGTAATTAACATTGATCCAAAAAACACGAAAGTACCACTAGGGCAAAGATTACCTGGCACTGGAACCGATTGTATTCATTGCCACAATCCTCCATTTTTTACTCCTGAAAAAGGACTTCCGTTACTAATGAATAACGGCTTAGGGATGGCGAATTTTAAAGTGCCATCTCTTCGAAATTTAAGATTTACAGCGCCATACATGCATGATGGCAGTATGCCTAACCTGGATAGTGTAATTGCACACTATGACCATGGGGTTGATCCGGATGACCCTTACCTGAGCAGAGATATGTTTGTATCAAAATACAATGCCAAAGGCATGAATCTTTCCCCACAGGAGATCTCAGATCTGAAGGCTTTTCTGAATACGCTGAACGATTATAGCCTGCTGACAAATCCGGCTTATAGCAACCCATTTTTACGTTAATCTACGGGTGCCTGGGACAAAGACTAGTCAGGCAGCAACAGCATGCCGTCACCATAACTCAGAAAACGGTAATTGCTGGCCAATGCCTTGTCGTACAGGTCTTTCCAATCATCGCCGATAAAGGCTGCTACCAGCATAAGCAGCGTGCTTTGCGGTAGGTGGAAATTGGTGATCAGGCCTTTACAGATCTTAAAACCATAACCGGGGAAAATGAAAATTTCCGTTTCTCCGGTTATGGTTTCTTTTTTTCTGGCGTCCATCCATTTTATGATGTTTTCCATGGCTTGTCTCAGCGGAATATTCTCTGTGGAAGTATAAGGCTGGAGTTTTTCAACAAAAAAAATTTCTGTATCAGGCTTGGTTTCCAGGGCATTGCCGAACCAATACAGGCTTTCCAGCGCGCGCATAACTGTAGTACCCAGGGCGATCACTTTTCTATTTGTATCTGCCAGTTTTTGTATCAGTTCTTTGCTGAACATGACCTGTTCCCGGTGCATGGGATGTTCCAGTACATTTTCATGCTCCACCGGCTGAAAAGTACCCGCGCCAACATGCAGGGTAACATAATCAATATCAATATCTTTAGCTTGTATTTTTTGCAGCAGTTCCCCGGTGATATGCAGCCCGGCCGTAGGCGCTGCTACAGCCCCGTTTTCCTTCGCAAAAACTGTCTGGTAATCCTCCTCATCCTGCATTTCTGCTTCGCGATGTATATAAGGTGGCAGCGGCATTTTACCGGCTATTTCCAGCACTTCCGCAAAGGGTATATTTCCCCAGGTGAATTCCACGATCACCTCCCGGCCTTTCTTCTCTATTAAGGCCGCCTGCAGGGCTTCATTTCCCGGCAGCGGCATTGTTAGGGTCTCCCCGGTTTTCCAGCGGCGCTGATTGCCTGCCAGGCATTCCCAGGTGGCTTTTCGGGTCACCTGCATGGCCAGGTTCATTTCAGTATGCGGCGCCACAGGATGCAGGCAGAATACTTCAATCTGCGCCCCGGTTTCCCGCTGAAAAAGCAGGCGGGCATGCACCACGCGGGTGTCATTCAGTACCAGCAAAGTATCGGCAGGCAAAAAGTCAGGCAATGATCTGAAAGTGGAATGTGTTATCTCGCCTTTGTTAGTGTACACCAGCATTTTAGCGGTATCCCGCTCTGTAAGAGGATGGATAGCGATTTTGCCTTCAGGCAAAACGTAATCATATTCAGATAGAATCGGTGATTGCAAGGGAATTATTTAAAAGCTTATAATTCAGGTATTTTATGATATATCCATTTCATCTGGGTCTTAAACCATCTAAAATTAAAAGCGATAAGAAGAGCCAACAAACTTAATATCCGAATATCTCCTAAATACAGTTTCACTCCGCTTATTGCTATCCAGGTATTGGTAATTGAAAAGAAAAAATGCAACAGGTTGCAGGTACCTGCGAATAATATCAGGATACTGCATACTAAACCCCAATGAAAACGATAAATAAATGCAGCTCCTGAAATACTCAGGAGAATAATAGCAAGCATGAATTGTATTTCGAAAGGCGATTGCAAAGAATATTTTTTAAAGCTTGCAAAAATTGTCAGTCCTGCCAAGGTTAAAAAAGGAAGTATTTTGATGATTTTGGCAGTAATATCAGACATGGGCAATCTTATGAGACCACAAATGTAATAAGTACATCATCTATCTTTGTCAAAAGCTGTTTTTATGGCCAAACTCGAAAAATACACTATCCTTATCCTCATGAATGCTACCCCGGCATGGCTATCATTATCGCGCGAAGCGCGGGGAGAATTCTTTGAAAAGGAAGTGATGCCTGTTTTTATGAAAGTTGGGGAATCTGTTTCGGTGAAACTCTATGACAGCGAATACTTTCATGGCCGGGTGTCTGATTATCTCATTGTGGAGACCACTGACCTGTATCAGTATAAATACATGATGGAAATGCTCAGGGATACAAAGATTTATGGGGTTCCTTATTTTGATATTGTAGACATTATACCGGGTCAGGAGAATGCATTCAGGGAGTTTGATGAGATGTTAAAAAATCAATAAGTGTTACAACGCATATTGTTATTCGCGTAACTTCGATTGTAAATAAAAAATTGAACTCATGCATATCACCCGTGTCACCTATACCGTAAAACCGGAATTCGTAGAAACCAACAAGAAAAACATAGAAGCCGTAATGGCTGAAGTGCGCAGCAAAAACTGGCCAGGCTTTAAATATGCCACCTATCTGGCGCCTGATGGTATAAGCTTTATGCATTTTGCCATGGCAGAATCAAAAGAAGTAAATGACCAGCTGCTAACCCTGGAATCATTCAAGCACTTTACCTCAGAGCTGCGCAGCAAAGGTGCTGAAGCGCCACCAAAATCAGAACATATGAGTCTGGTAGCGAGTGGGTATGAGATATTTGGGTAAAGCAAAAATAAGTAGCGTGCTTACCCTTGTTGGTGTTATCACAACAATTAATGTTAAATACCAAAACCTACTTCCCCAGCGGCAATGTAAAACTAAACGTCGATCCCTCGCCCTCACTGCTTTCCACGGTGATCCTGCCGCCATGGCCTTCTACTATTTTGCGGCAAATAGCCAGGCCCAGGCCCGTGCTTATTTCACCCTGGGTGCTTTGCACACTGGTGCGTGAAAAAAACTTGAAGAGTTTATTCATCTCTTTTTCGGGTATTCCCTGCCCCTGGTCGTTCACAGATACTTTGCAGAAATCGCCCTCTTTTTCCATCCGTACGGTAATACGCGTTCCTGATCTGGAGAACTTAATGGCATTGGATACCAGATTATTAAGTACCTGGTCGATGTATGAATTGTCTACTTCGGCAATAATAGGTTTATCAGGAATTTCTACAATGAGGTCGATGTTTTTATTGGCGGCGGCCAATTTATTCAACCCCATATTGGTAGCTATTATTTTGCCCATATCGGCGGGCAGAGGAATAAGATCAAGCTTACCTGATTCTATTTTAGAGACATCCAGAATGTTATTGATCAGTTCCATCATAAAAGAGCTGGATTTCTTTATCATGCTCAGAAAGTCAAGCTGGTCTTCAGTCAGGTTCTGATGCGTGCCATCAAGTATTAAATTACTCAACATCATGATGTTACCCAATGGGCTCCGCAGATCATGCGAGGCCATACCCAGCAGCTGGTTTTTTTCAAAATTCAGCCTTGTCAGCTCTTCATTTTTTTGTTCCAGTTCTTTTTGCTGCTGCACCATTTTCAAAATGGTACTCACCTTGGCACGGGTTATCTCAACATCTATAGGCTTAAAAAGGTAGTCAATAGCACCATCCTGCAGGCCTTTTACCACATATTTGCTGTCCTTATTTATGGCCGTCACAAAGATGATGGGTATCTGTGATGTCCTGGGATTGCTTTTCAGAATCTCAGCTACCTCAAAGCCATCCATTTCAGGCATTTGTACATCCAGCAATATCAGAGAGGGTTCATCCCGCAACGCTATTTTCAAAGCCTCATTCCCCGATGTGGCTTTTAAAAACTGCCTGTCAGGGCCTGCAAGCACATTTTCCAGTGAATACAGGTTTTCCGGCAGATCATCTACCAGAAGCAGTGTATTTATTTCCATGTCAATTTCAGTTCTTCGGTTCCCGGTTTAGCGTATTACATATACTGGAAATTTCTTCCAGGTTTTTGACAAATTTATTGCATCCAAGATTAATGGCAGCCATCGGCATTTCATTAAATGCTGCTGTAGCAGGGTCTTGCACAATAGCCATACCGCCATGCGTTTGTATGGCCAAAAGGCCTTTTGCGCCGTCATGATTGGCGCCGGTAAGTAATATCCCGATCACATTGTTTTTTTGTGACGCCGCAGCCGACTCAAAAAACACATCTATAGAGGGCCTAGAATAATTTACAGGTTCTGAGAATGCGTAACTAAGGGTAAAATCAGGCTCAATGAGGAGGTGGTAATCGGGCGGGGCCACATATAAATGCCCCGGACGGATAGGCTCCTTATCATCCGGTTCTTTTACCTTGAGCGCAGTGTGTGACGACAATACTTTAGCCAGCAGATGCTCAGAACTGCGTTGCTGGTGCAGCACAAATACCATGGGTATCGAAAAATCTTTATCCAGTTTGCTAAGGATAGACATAATAGCTTCCAGGCCGCCGCTGGAGCCGCCTATGACTATGATCTTATGTGATTTCTTCCGGTTAGGCATCAGGAAGTCTTATTCTATACGTCTGTATATCTTATACTCTTTGTCCACTACTTCAAATTTGTTTCTCAGGGCGCTAAAATAAAGTGACTCCTTGGGTCCCAGGGCCAGATACCCAAGCGGGGCCAGGCTTTCATAAAATAACTTCAGTACCCTTTCCTGCAGTTCCTTATTGAAATAAATAAGAACGTTACGGCAAACGATAAGGTTGAATTCATTGAATGAACCATCGCTTACCAGATTATGCACTGAAAACACCACATTTTTTCTCAGGGCGCTGCTGAATACCGCCATATTGTAGTGCGCCGTGTAGTAATCTGAAAATGAATGGGTGCCGCCCGCCTTTATATAGTTGCCGGTGTACTCTTTCAGCAGTTTCATGGGGTATGTGGCTTCACGGGCCTGGTCAATTACTTCGCTGTTAATATCAGTAGCGTAGATCGTGGCCTTATTCAGTTTATTCTCCTTCAGCATTATCGCCATAGAGTATACTTCTTCCCCCGTGCTGCACCCGGCATGCCATATTTTGCAGTGCGGATAGGTGGCCAGCCCGGGAAATACTTTTTCTTTCATACTCAGGAAAAAAGCAGGATCGCGGAACATTTCCGTAGTGTTCACGGTCACCTCCAGCACAAAATCTGAAAACAGTGCCGGCTCATTCAATAGCTGATGCCTCAGATCAAAGTAATTCTGTATTTTATGTATATCACTGAACCGGTTGATGCGTCGCAATATGGATGCTTCAGAGTATTCTGAGAAATCATACCCGTACCTTCTTTGCACCAGCTGCAGCAGCTCTTTTTTTTCTGCACCACTAATTTCCATATTCGCTAAAAGATCAACTGAGCCATACCCGCATCAATGACATAAGCTTATTGATATCAATAGGCTTGGAAATATAATCTGAAGCGCCGGCTTCAATGCATTTTTCACGGTCGCCCTTCATGGCTTTGGCGGTAAGGGCTATTATGGGCAGTTTTGCATATTTTTCCTTTTTCCTGATGATCTCTATCGCCTCATATCCATCCATTTCCGGCATCATCACATCCATCAGTACCATATCCGTATCTGTATTTTCTTCCAGCCGCTGCAGTGCTTCTTTGCCATCATTGGCAACTACCACGGTCAGCTCTTCTTTTTCCAGCACGCTGGAGAGTGCGAAAATATTGCGCATATCATCATCCACCAGCAGTATCTTTTTCCCTTTCAGCGATTTGCCATCTGTATATATGCTTGATGGTACCAGGCCGGTGAATTTAGGCAGTTTGCCATTGCTTATCTTCTTTAAAAAAAGTGTGGTTTCATCCAGAAGCCTTTCCTGAGAATTGGCAGATTGTATAATGATGGCATCAGAATACCTGCTTAGCTCTTCATTCTCTTTTTGCAGCAGGTCTTTATCAGTGTATATTATGATCTTGATACCCGCAGCATCAGGCAGGCTTTTTATTCTTTTCACCAGCTCAGCGCCACTCATATCAGGCAGCTTCAGGCCGGTAATGACGATACCGGGTTTCTCTGATCGGATCATGTCCAGGGCATTTGCGCCACTTTCAGCCATCAAGCATTCAAACCCTTTTTCACTCAAAAGATCCTTTACAGCATGTATCTGGTTGGTGCTTTCATCCACAATCAGCACCCTCTGCTTGCTGTCCTCTCCTTCATTTATCCGGTCAAGCACGGATTTAAGATCAGAATCTGATACCGGTTTCAGCAGAAAATCAACGGCACCTAATTCGGCGCCTTTTTCATAATTATCAGTGCCTGACATGATGTGAACAGGGATATGCTGCGTTTTCGGGTCAGCCTTCATGCGCTTCATTATCTCCCATCCGTCTAAAACAGGGAGTGTGATGTCAAGCAGTACTGCATCAGGTATCAGTTCCTGTATTTTCTCCCAGCCGGTATCTCCGCGTTCCGCCACTACTGCTTCAAATCCTTTATCCTGGGCCAGCTTTTTCAGGAGTTTTCCGAATTGCTTGTCGTCTTCTATGATCAGCAGGGTCTTTTTGTCTTTTTGCTGCGGGTTAGCTTCAGGTTTCTTAGCGGGTTGGGGTTTTACATCAGCCACGGGAGTGATAATATTCTCTGTTGCAACCGTAGTATTCGCAGTTACATTATTATCGGTAGCAGAATCTGGGTCAAAAACAGAGGGCAATATCAGGGTAAATGCGCTTCCCTTACCGGCTTCACTTACCAGGCGCAGCTCCCCGCCCAGGATCATGGCAAGCTCCTTGCTGATGGACAGCCCAAGACCGGTACCGCCATATTTCCTGCTGGTAGACCCATCTGCCTGGCGGAAGGCCTCAAATATCAGGTCCTGCTTTTCTTTAGAAATGCCGATGCCGGTATCACTTACCTCAAAACAGATATTCAGTTTTGACTTAGCCAGATAAGGATTTGTATAAGCGGTACCGCCATCAGCCGCATACATTTTAAAGGCAACCGTGCCACCCTTTGGCGTGAATTTGAATGCATTGGAAAGCAGGTTTTTCAGCACCTGCTCTGTGCGTACCTGGTCGCCTGTATATCCATCTGCCAATGCAGGATCGACCGATACTTCAAAATTAACTTCCTTATCCTTAGCCAATTCTGAGAATAAGGACTCCATAGAATATTTCAACCTTGTAAACGGTATTTTTTCTATTTCCAGATCTATTTTGCGAGATTCAATTTTCGAAAGATCAAGGATATCATTGATCAGGTTCAGCAGATCGGTTCCTGATTTCTGAATGATGGTAGCAAATTCAACCTGTTTTTCATCGGGTGCATGGTCGGCGCTGCCTTCTATCAGCAACCGGGAAAGAATAAGAATGCTATTGAGCGGCGTGCGCAGCTCATGCGACATATTAGCCAGAAATTCAGATTTATAGCGGCTGGTTACTTCCAGCTCTTCCGCCTTCAGCCGCAGGGCCTCACGGGCGGTTTCCAGCTCGGTATTCTTTATCAGTATCGCTTCATTCTGTTCTTCCAGTTGGGTGGCTTTTTCTTCCATCCGTGCATTTATATGCATCAGCTCTTCCTGCTGCACGCGCAGCTCTTCTTCAGAGGCCTGCAGCATATTGCCCTTTTCGGTCAGCTCTTCATTGCTCACCCGCAGTTCTTCCTCCTGGGTGCGCAGCTTTTCATTTAATTCCAAAGATTCGCGCAATAGCCTTTCCGTCTTGGCATTACGGTTCATCAGGTCGATAGATGAGCCTATCAGCGACAAGCTGCGATCAATAAACTCGCGCTCCATCGCATTAAATTGCCTGAGCGATGCCAGCTCCGCTACACCCACCACGTTATCCTGGAAGAATAAGGGCAAAATAAGAATTTGTGAAGGCAGTGTTTCGCCTAAAGAAGACCCTATTTTAATATACTTTTCAGGGATATCCTTTAGTAAGATCGACTCCCCATCCAACGCAGCCTGGCCCACAAGATTTTCCCCGAACTGCAGGATTTTTTTGGTACTCTGAAAGTCAATGGCATAGCCGGCCAGCAATGTTAATACCCGGGTTTCATTTTCCTCCACCCCATACAGAACGGCCTGCCCTGCGCCGGAGTATTCTGCAATAAACCGCAGCACACTGGTATAGAATTTTTCAATGTCCTGAGACTGCAGCTTCAGCAGTTGGCTTATCTCTGCTATGCCATCACTGATCCAGGTTCTTTTCCGGTCTTCTTCGGCGGCATTCCGCAACAATTCTTCGGCCCTCTTTTTCTCAGTTATATCAGTAGATATGATAAGATAGCCTGTTATTTCCCCCTTCTCATTCTTTAGTCCGGTAATGGACGCAGAAAGCACAAGGGCAGCTCCTGATTTTGATGTGACTGACCATTCTGTATCATCGGATCCAATTTCGGCGATGGCTTTTACTATTTCAAAACCTGGCTCTACCTTTCGTTCCAGCTGCTCGCTCAGCGCCCGCGACATGATGATCTGCTGGCGCATGGAAATAAAATCCTGCGGCCCTACCTTGCCCACCACTTCATCAGATGCATACCCTAATATGTTTTCAGAACCGGTATTAAAGGATTCGATGATACCATTCAGGCCGACGGAGATGATGGAATAATTGCCGCCATCAATGATTGCCTTTTGGCGGGCATTCAGTTTGCTGATATTTTCCTCCATCGTTCGGCTTTGGGTGATATCATGCACAAAAACCACCGCACCAAATATTTCTCCCCCTTTCAGCACAGGATTGAAATGAATTTCAACATAATACGTTCCGCCTGGTACCGGAGCATTAAATTCCATTCGCACCTTTTCGCCGGCAAAAGCGCGGTCATAATACTGTTTCCAGTTTCTGAATTGTTCCGGTATTTGGGCAGCTTTACTGCCTTCCATTATTTCCAGGATGTTATTGCCAATACCGAAATCATCCCCATACATTCTTTTGAAGGACCTGTCCATGGCTTCGTTTACCATGATGATCTTATAGCCCTTGTCTACCAGTAATATGCTGTCATTGTTATTATCAATGATGGCTTTTATATTGGCTCTTTCCAGATCCAGTATTTCCTCGGAACTGGTATTAATAGAAACCAGGTAAATAATACACATAAGGCTGGTAAACACACCTGCCACAAATGTGATGGGGTTAATGGCATTGGTAATACTTACCGGTATATCAGGAATTAGGAATAGCGAATAGTGGGTGTATTCCCCAAGGGCCAGAAAGCCGAAAGAAACCAGCAGCAAAAAAGCGATCTTGCCGCGCTCTTTCAGATCGAAAAGCATAAAAATAGCCCCGATAAGTGGAAAATATAAAGGGCGTAATGCTGCAGCCGGGCCTAAAGAATGGCTGAGGTAGAAGACAAATCCATTGGCATACAGAATAAGCAGGATTCGCGCTGCATCAAGATACCCTCTGCGGTTCAGCAAAAAACAGCTCCCGAATAATGCAGCCAAAACAAGGCTGAACTCTGCCTGAATGTTAAAACTCAACGCCAGGCAAAGTATTGCATATAAGCTGGCTACGCCTACAGCGAGCAAGGTGAGAAAAAATGTGACCCTTGATTTTTTTTGCCGGAAATCTGCCCCTCTGGTAATCTTCCCCCCGGTAGTCTGCGAAATGTTTTCGCTCATGATTTTTAGTGGCTTGCGGTTTGTTTAACGCAAATTAATGAATTTGAAAAGGAAAACGCAACAAGTTCATGCATCAAACATGAATATTCCGGCAACGATGCCGATACTAGTTTTTGATTTTCTTCCATACTTCAGTCCGCCCCAGCCCCATCCAGCTGGCGCCAATATAGCCCCTTATTTTCAGGGTGTTGGCATCTATCAGGGTCGCTTTGCAGTTATAGGTATTGCCTGATTTTGGGTCGTAGATATCGCCTTTGCCTGTACCATCTTCGCGGGAAAAGGTGAAGTTGATGAGGATATTAAGCATCATTATGGGTCTGCTGCGCAGCTTTTCATCCGGGTTTTTCTTATCCACTTTCGGCTGCTTGGTATCAGGGTCAATAGGGAACTTCAGCCAGTATACTTTTCCCACATAGTTGTCACCTGATTTCGCGACCTCTATCATTGATTCCTGAGATTGTGTCATCCATACGCCTGTGATATCAGCTGTTAATGGCTTCCTGGGTGTAAATGATGAAAAGGTAGCTAACCCAATGGCAGCTAATAATATAAATACTGCATATCGCTTCATATTCCTGGCTTCTTTGCGGGTAAAGTTAAAGGATTTCTATTTCCCATCATTCCGAAGCTTCGCATACTTCAAAAAACGATAATGCGCAGAGATCACTGCGATGATAAAGCCATTGCGTCCATCCAGAAATCCTGCTTTGAAGAAATACATTTGTATAAAGGTAGCTATGGGGCTGAAGATCAATTTCATGACTGAGAATTTTTTGCCCCGCGCCGCCATTTCTTCCGCGGCCAGGCTGCTATAGCGGTTCACTGTGTTCATGTGCTGCGCTATGCTGCGAATGGAATAATGCAGAAGATCCCCATAAAGCAAAGCCGGGGTTGCGCCGCCAAAATTCAGTGTTTCATGTACATAATTGCCTTCCCACTGCACTTTGCGCCGATCGAATAGCCGTGCTTTGGTATCAGGATACCAGCCGCCGTGCTTTATCCATTGTCCGCAATAACTGGTAAGCCGGTGAAAGGAATAGACAGGATTTGAAAACCCCTTAGCTTTCAATTCCTTAATGCTGGCCTGCAATTCCGGTGAAAGCGCCTCATCAGCATCTATGGATAATATCCAGTCATAACTGGCCAGCCCATTCCCATAGTTCTTGGTAGCCGCGTAGCCCTGCCAATCGGCTGGAATAAATCTTGCGCCAAAGCTTTCGCAGATGTCCTGAGTGTTATCTGTTGAATGCGAGTCTATTACCACTATTTCGTCCGCTATTCCCTTCAGCGACTCAAGGCATTTCGCAACAATTTGCGCTTCGTTCTTTGTTATGATAACTGCCGAGAGCAAATTTTATCTAATTTTGGAAGTCGTGGCAACGAATGAAATAAATCCAGGTGTAATGAGACACGAACTTAGTAAAAAAGAGAAGGATGAGCTCTTTGAAAAGGAATTTTTGCCACATATTGATTCCCTTTACAACTTTGCCACCTACCTCCAGAACGATGATGAAGTAGCGAAAGACCTGCTTCAGGAGACCTATCTCCGCGCCTACAAATTCATAAATTATTATGAAAAGGGAACTAATGCGAAGGCTTGGTTGATTAGGATACTGAAGAATACCTTCATCAATGAGTATAGGAAGAAGAGCAAGGCGCCTACCCGGGTAGATTTTGAAGAAACCTACCAGCAAGTAGACGACAGTGAGGGGGAAATGCAGAATGTAGACCTGCGCCAGGAGGTTTACAATAATCTGGTTGGGGATGAGATAACCAAGGCGGTGAATGCACTGCCGGTGGATTATCGACTCATCATCCTGCTCTGCGATGTGGAGGGCTTTAAATATGATGAAATTGCTAAAATCATTGATGTGCCGATAGGTACGGTACGCAGCAGACTGCACCGTGCCCGGAACATGCTGAAAGAACAACTGAAAGATTACGCAGAAAAACGAGGTTATAAAACATAAACAATTATTTACAAATGAATTGCAGTGAAGTAGCAGCCAACATTCAATTGCTGGTGGATGAGGAATTGCCGCAGGAAATGATCGCGGAAATTCGTCTTCATATCCAGGATTGCCAGTGTTGTGTTGAAAAATTCGAAGCTGAAAGGTTGTTCAAGCAGGTATTGCGTGAGAAAATTTGCAAGAATTGTGTTCCCCAGGACCTGGTGGACGGTGTCCGTTCTACGGTTCTTCATCACGAATATTTATAAACCCAACCGCTTCATTTACAGATGGCTGAAATTGCGACGGCATGGCAAAATGCCGATCTTGCAAACCCCAAAAGCCTGGCACGGGCCATAACCGCGGTAGAGAATAGCATGCCCGGAGCCCGGGAATGGCTGGCTACCCTGCCATCTGCAGGTACTGCACCGGTTACAGGTATCACCGGACCACCAGGTGCAGGCAAGAGTACCCTGGTAAATGCATTAATAGCTCATTATCTTTCTCAGCAGCAAAAGGTTGCCGTATTGGCAGTTGACCCTACCTCGCCTTTTAATATGGGGGCTCTGCTGGGTGACCGCATTCGCATGTCGGCCTACTACACGCATCCTGATGTTTTTATAAGATCCTTGGCGACAAGGGGTTCTCTGGGTGGATTGTCGGCTAAAACCATCGAAGTGATAGATATACTGAAAGCTGCTGGTTTTGACCGTATTATTATTGAAACGGTAGGTGTAGGTCAGAGTGAAATAGAGATAGCCGGCATAGCCGATACTACGGTGGTAGTACTTGTTCCTGAAGCGGGTGATGATATCCAGAACCTGAAATCAGGCATTATGGAGATCGCTGATATTTTTGTGGTAAATAAGAGTGACCGCCCTGGAAGTGAGTTGTTTAAAGCCAACCTGATAAAAATGCTGCACCAGCGCCCGGCCAGCGATTGGAACGTACCGGTAATTGCCACTACTGCCACTGAAAGCAAGGGGGTAGAGGAACTGGCAAAAGCCATTGAAGACCATAACCATTCCGCCCGATCCCATTTTAAAAAAGCCCACCTGCTGGCAGAAAAAGCCTGGCAACTGATACAGGCGCGCCGTATGGCCGACATCAATAAAACCTCTCTATTCAATGAAATAAATGAGGCTTTGGAAAAAGGGGATTTCAATTTGTATAGGTTTACGGAGGGGTATTAGACCTCACCCTACCCTTTCGTTTAGGTTCTGTAGGGGTGCCCCTTGCGGGTACCCAAAAAAATTATACACAATAGGGCAACCGCAAGGGATTGCCCCTACATCTTTTATACTACCATTCTTCCTTGCGCCATTCCTTCTTTGACATTAAGCCTTAAAAAAACCTATTTTTGGGTAAAAATTCACAATGGGAGATTATGAATAAGGGACTTAGACTTTTAATGGTCATGCTTTTTAGCCTGGCCTTTTCCAAAACTTTTGCACAGGGCGGTGATATGATGACCAAGCCACAATGGAACAATCCTGCATATATAAATGCGCAGGACTACATCCGCCGCAACCTGCATTACCCTGACTCGGCTAAGATAAAACATATAGAAGGCGCTATAATGGTAATAGCTCATATTGATACCTCTGGCCAGATAACGGATGTGGATATTGAAAAAGATCTGGGCTATGGTACAGGAGCAGAGGCAATGCGTGTGGTAAAATCCATGCCGCCTTTTAAGCCGGCCACCCGAAACGGACACGTAGTGCGCACGATGATGAAATTTCCGGTAAACTTCACGCTGCCTAAAACGCTTGACCAGGATTCTATAAGAAAGACAGATTCCATTTTTGCGATGATCCCTGACCAGATGGCGCAATACCCCGGTGGGGATGATGCGTGCAATAAATATATCGTTGACCACCTGCAGCTGGACAAAAGCATAAAATACACAGGCACCATTTTTATATCCATTGATATATTACCCAATGGCGATCTGAACAACCTAAAAATAGTGGAGCCCAAAATAAAAGCGCTGGATGATGAAATACTGCGCGTGATGAAAACCATGCCTAAATGGAACCCTGCCAGGAAGTTAGGCCATCCTATTAAAAGCACCTTGTTTGTGGCAGTAAAGGTGGATATAAAGTAGATTAATATATTTATTATGAAATACATATGCTTATTGCTGTTTGCTATGCTGTTATCAGTTGGTGGCTATGCACAGAGGGATTCAGCAAAAAAGCTGGAACAGATTTATGAAAATGCGGATGAAATGCCTCAGCCACCGGGTGGCACGGAAGGCCTTATGAAATACCTGCAGAAAAACTTAAAAATGCCCAAAGAGGCGGCAAAGGCAGGCGTGAATGGAACCGTATACAAATCCATAATAGTAAATAAGAAAGGTAAAATAGAAAATGTAATGATTAAGAGAGATCCTTGCGGCCACGGCTGTGCAGAAGAAGCTATGCGCGTGATAAAAAAAATGCCCCGCTGGAAGCCAGGAAAAATGTATGGGAAACCCGTAAATGTGAGATATATAATTCCTGTAAAATTCGTTTCGTGAAGATGAGAAGGATTTTAGTTTTGGTATTTGTTTTGTGTTTGGGGTATGTGATAACTGCTCATGCACAGAGTGATACTACCAAAAAACCACTTCTTATTTTTGAAAGTATAGATAACAATCCGGAACCCCCGGGCGGGATCGAAGGATATCTAAAATATCTTCATGAGAACATAATTATGCCAAAGGATGCCGTTGATGCAGGTGTGAATGGAACAGTGTATTTATCAGTCGTGGTTCAAAAAGATGGATCCATAACAGATGTCAAGATAAAAAAAGATACTGCAGGCCATGGCTGTGCTGAAGAAGCAATGAGGGTGATAAAAAATATGCCCAAATGGAGGCCTGGTACTATGAAAGGACAGCCCGTAGCAGTTCGCTTTACAATTCCAGTCAAATTTGTGGCAAATGATAGTGTTAAGTAAGGGCTAAAATATATAAATAAATTTATCTCTCTGATATGAAAAGCATAATTCGATTTGTGTTTGTAGCTATCCTGGCAGCAGCAGGAATTAACAATGCCCAAGCCCAAAATTCCCCTGCCCAAAAACCTGTATATGAAATGGTTGAGCAAATGCCAGAATTCCCGGGTGGAATGGAGGCAATGATGAAATTTATTTCTGCCAACATACACATGCCCCAGCCAGCTATTGATTCTGGGGCCAGCGGTACGGTTTATATCTCGCTGGTGGTTGAAAATGATGGCACAATTGATGATGTACATGTGCTGAAGGACCCATTGGGCCATGGTTGTGGTCAGGAAGCCGTACGTGTTGTAAAACTGATGCCCAAATGGAAGCCCGGAAAAATGAATGGGAGAGAAGTGGCTGTCAGATATACTTTACCGGTGAAGTATGTCGTTCATTAGGGATGAAATGTTTATTTCTTTTTGCTGTAATCTTTTGTTCAACATTCTTTTATGCACATGGACAAAATGATACGGCAATTAAAGCACACTTAGTTTCTGATACTTTATCAGAAAAGATATATTCATCTGATGAAGTGGATGTACAGGCAGAATATATTGGAGGCGACAGTGCATATAAATCATTTATAAAAAGCAAAATGTTATGGCCGACAATGGATGATGTATCTGGTACTGTATATATTTCGCTAATTGTAAAAAAGGATGGAACTGTTACCAATGTACAAATTAAAAAGGGGCTATGCCAGGGCTGTGAAGCATATGATAATGAAGCCCTTAGACTTGTAAAATTATTGCCAAAATGGAAGCCTGCAACCATCAAAGGCAGGCCTGTAGCATCAAGACGAATTATTCCGGTAAAATTCCTGCTCAACTAAGCTTTATCGTTTTCCTTCTTAAATCACCAAAATCAATCCCTTCGGGGCTCCATCTATCCACAGGTTTCACCCGCGGTTATTCACATTAAAGCCCTTCAGGCTTTTCAATCGTGGAATAAAATCCTAAATTTGAGTGTTAGAATATCATTATGGGTCTTACTTATACAAAAGTCACATTAAGCAATCCCAGAAAGCCGGAACTTTCCCCAATAGAGGTGAAATGCCTGGCTGATACCGGAGCGTTAATGATGAGTATTACAGAAACGTTGGCAGTTCAACTTCAATTAGATGAATTGGAAAAACGAAACGTAACCATTGCAGATGGCAGTATAAGACAAGTGCCTTTTGTAGGACCTTTAAGGATAGATTTTTTGAACCGTTTCTGCTTTACCGGTGCTTTCGTTCTTGGAAACGAACCATTACTGGGTGCAGTCCCAATGGAAGAAATGGATTTGATAGTGAGTCCAGCGACCCAACAGGTAATGCCTAATCCTGCGCATCCCAATGTGCCTCAGTATATTATGTATTAGTTGCTTACTTAAACATCTTCCGCAACCTCTCCTTCTGCTCATCACTCCATTTCCCACCCTCTATCTCCTTATCTATCATCAGCCGTTTGTCGGTTTGTTTATAGAAATACTGCAGGCATTCTTTGGCCGGATTGGCGAGACGCCCGTTCCAGTTCAGGCAGGCATCCAGTGCTGAAATAATGGCTTTTCTATCAAGATAATTAAGCTGTTCCAGCGCCTTCATAGCATTTACACGCGTGCGGAATTCAAAGCTATTGCTGGTCAAGTCCACCAGTTCAGTTACATAGGCATCTCCCGGTTTTTGATAAGATAATCTTAACCAGGTGATACGAAGCGTATGGTCCAATCCTTCCAGCTTATCCGTTTTAGCGAGGTAAGTAGCTTTATCAGCCGGGAAGGCTTCACAGAGCTTGGGTAGTACACCTTCTATGATATCATAGGCTGAGTCGGTTAATACAGCTTCATAGCTGGCTTTCAGGTCAGCTGGTATACGTGCCATATTGTTTACTGCGCTTTGGCGTACGGATGCCTCTTTATCCTTTAGCGCTTCTTTAAACAGTGCTCTGGAGTCCGCATTATCATCATCGTCCAGCTGGCTCAGTATTTCTTCTTTCAGGGCATGAAAAGTGGCATTGTGGTACACCTGTATCAGTACATCCCTTTTGGCTTTGGCAGGCCAGGTTCGCATGTTCACCAGCGCCTCATACTTATCCAGCATATGGGGGGCGCGCAGCGCCTGCGCTTTCCATTCCTCTTTGCTCCGGGTGAAAGTAAGATGGCGCAGAATGCTGTAGTTCGGGTCGAACAGCACAAAATCAATGTCTTTGCCCAGGCTATTGGGTACCTGCATGATATGGTGTTCTGCTTCTACCCATTCCTGCTTGCTGTCCATGCTGCCGTCTTTGTAGTGAACCTCAACGGTAACAGGCATTTTAAAATAGCCATTATACTCACTCACTTTCTGCACCTGGTCAATATATACCTGTGTGATCCTCTTGCCATTAGCTCCCGTAAAGGCGTCATAATGCACATGATAATCCGGTTCACCGCCGCGGTACAGCCATTCATCGAAAAACCAATCCATATTTCGGCCCAGGTTATCATAAAAGCTCATGTAAAAATCATTGGTATTTACATTCTGGTAGGCAAATTTAGTCAGGTACATTTTTACCGCCTTTTGGAATTCATCATGCCCTACGATACCGCTGAGCATGCCCAGGGTGAAACTGCCTTTCTGATAAATACGTGCCCCGCCGCCTTTGGTACCCACTATAGGGTTAAGGTTATCTTTTGAAGCGTTCAAAGCAGATTGCGCCTCATTCCAGCGGCTCCAGTCGAAGGCATCCTGACCGTACAGGTCTTTGGTCACAAACTTGGGATAGTAGGTGGCAAAACTTTCCTGTAGCCATTGGTCGCGCGGACTCTTGGCGGATATCAGGTCGCCAAACCACTGGTGTGTCATTTCATGTGCATTCACACCGATATAATTCCTTGATAAAAAGCCCCTTTTGTCTACCATAAAGAAATCACCGAATGTGGTGGCTGTGGTATTTTCCATAGCGCCGTACAGAAAATCAGTGATTGGTATCTGTGAATAGCTTTCCCATGGGAAAGGAAAATCAATTTCTTTTTCCAGCACATCCATTATGCGCTCAGTATAGCGATAGCTGGGTTCCAGCTGCTCGGGTTTATCAGGATAATACCACTCATAAATAGGTACTCCGCGTGAATTTTTGCTTTTGTTTATGGCATAGTTGCCAATACCCAGCATAGTGAGATAAAAACAATGAGGATGGCTGATCTTATAATGCCAGGTAGTAGTACCGTCCTTGTTTTTCTTTTCTGACAGCTTTTCCCCGTTTGAAAGCACGCTGAACTTGCTGTCAATACTTACCTGCATTTCGGTCACGATCTTATCACTGGGGTCGTCATAGCCGGGCAGCCAGTTGCGGTTATCAAATTCTTCGCCCTGGGTCCATATCTCTTTGCGCTGGCGGTTGGTGCTGTCATTAAAACCAATAAAATAGATACCCTTTTTCGGGTGCGCCTCATAGGTAATAGATAACTCATGGCTGCTGCCCCAGGCCAGCTTTACCGGAGGATAAATAACAATACCTTTTCTGTTGGTATCATATCGGCATACCGCCTTATCGATCGTGATATTGAAATACGTTATACCCGGACCATCCAGCACTATGGAATCTATATTTTGCTGTATGGTTTTAAAATATTGGGTGACAGTGCCTTTTACCACACCTTTCTCCGGTTCGAATTTCAGATCGGCAAACAGGCGCTCAATATCAATATTATGCTCCCGGGCCCGCCCTTCGGGGTCCTGCTGGTAGGCATGGATGAACTCCTGTGCTTTTGACACATGGAAAACCAGGCAGCAGGCCGCCATAAAGATGTATAGTTTTATACGCATGCGGTAGTTTTCGGCAAAGCTAAAGATTTACCGGGCAGAAAATTCGGCCAATGAGGGAATAGCCGTCATGATAACCGGTATTTAGGTTTTTTTAACGTAATGCACTTGTGAATATCTTGATTATATTTGCTTTACACACTGAAATACACCATAATGAGCAGAAAGGTAAATATCTGGCAGGTAATGCTCTTTATTTCTATCACCACTATTTATTTCTGTGGATGTCATTATTTTATTACGGTTAATGGGGTAAATCCCAACCCAAGCCGGCATCCTATTTACTATAAAGAGTACTCTATAGTTAAAAACCAACCTAAATTATTGACAGATACCATCCTGGTCAAAGACAGTTTTTCGCTTTCATATACTGATAGGGCCGGCAAGGCACAAACGGTCCCGGGCCATAAAATATTCTTCCAGAAAAATGCAAAATTCCTGCTTTACCTGCTGCTAATGTTCACTTTATCTTCTATTTCAGCCGGCTTATGCATTCCATTTTTGATGAAATTGATAAGAACCATAAAGGCAATAAAAAACAAGGGTATGGTAGCGCTGATACTGCTTTTTGTGCTGGCCATGAATGCAGGGTTCCAGTTTCTGAGCACGGTGAACCCGTACGTTTGGTATCCTAATGAAATGCTTGATACGCTGAATATTGTGTTACTGCATCCGTCCCGTGATTTAAGTATTTTGGTGATCCCGCCCTATATCCTGGACTTCATTGTAGAATCAGGGTTGCTTATAGCCGCATATCACATCACTGAGATAAAGCCGGTACATCATCTGCAACATGAGTTTTTTCACATTTACAGAGGGTCTAAAAGGGACATCAACCAGTATCTTACGGTTTTAGCCCTAATAGCCGGTGCCGGGAGCGTTATCGCTACGTCGGCACTGGAAAGTGCTATAAATGAGAGTTTTACAGGGAGCCAGAATTTTAATTTTATGCCGCGGGAGCTTTCCATGATCTATGCCATGCTTGCCTCATTCTTCATTTTTATCATATATGGCCCTATTCACTACCTGCTGCTGCAAAAAGGAAGGAATGTAATAGCCTTATTTAATCCGCTTAGCGTTTCTGATTTTGATAAATGGAAAGCCACACAACTATTTCTGGAAGAGCATATTGAAGTGAAATCCAACTTCAGGGCAAATATGTTTGATGCTATGCTGGTTTTATCTCCTATTATTGCCGCTATAGTGGCGGCGCAGCTGCCTAAATAGCTCCTAAGATCAGGCACCCGGCATCCGCTTTTTCATTTCAACGATGGAGGTAGCCATCAGTTTCTTGAAGGTATCTATATTGATATCTGACATCTTATTGATATAGATACAGCCCTTACCTGATTTCACCTTTTTGCCAATACTTTCCAGCGCGTTCATTTCATTCACCACATAGCCCATGCCGTATACGGTAATATTGGCCTTGCGGGGTGAGAAACCGATGATACACATATCACCTTCATGGCCGCTGGCATATTTATAATGATAACTGCCAAAACCTACAATGGAAGCGCCCCACATTTTGGGTTCTTCACCTGATATCTCACTCATGATATCTACCATAGCAAAGCAATCTTCTCTTTTCTGTCCATCTTCCACAGTATTCAGAAAATCAGCTACTTTGGCATCATTTACTTTGGTTTTCAGTTCGTAGGCCATGTCTGGTTATATTTTTTAGTGATGGTATTTTTCGCCTTTCAATATCGTCATGCCGCGATACAGCTGTTCAGCAAATATAAGTCTTGCCATCTGATGTGTGAATGTCATGGGTGATAAGGAAAGTTTATATTTTGCCCGGGCATATATATCAGGATGAAAGCCATATGCGCCGCCGCAGAGAAATACCAGGGTGCCGCTGCCATCATGAAACAGCTTTTGCAGAAAGGTGGAAAATCCCACCGAATCAAAGGCTTTGCCTTTATCGTCAAGCAGGATAAGAATATCTTCTGATCTTAAGAGCTTATTTATCTCATCGCGCTCCTGCTCCTGGTAGGCGAGAGTTGTTTTTTTGTTTTTGGCAGGATTTATTTCCCGGTACTCAAAGTTGAGGTAATGCTGCAGCCGTTTATGATATATCGCCTGGCCCTCAGCAATGTAGGGTTCATCCGTTTTGCCGATACACCATAGCGCTACTTTCATAGTATGGGGGCGTCTTTGTTCTTATCGTGAATAACGGCCATGATGGCAAATGCCTTGGCGATCAGGGTTATTTTCTCACCGTCAAGCATATATATTTCTGCTTCACAGTAGTGCAGGCGTTTACCGGGTTTCACTACCCAGCCTCTGCCGAAAATAGTATCCCCTTTGCCGGGACTGAAATAAGAGATCTTAATATCAGAAGTCACTACCCTGTCATCTGGGCCAACCAGTGAAAAAGCAGCAAATCCGGTAACCAGGTCGGCCACCGTAGCTGTTACCCCGCCATGTACAATACCATCCTGCTGGCGAAGGAACTGTACCAGGGGCGCAGAGCCTTCCAGGTATCCGGCTTCGATATGGGTGAGCGTGAACCCGATATGGTTCATAAAATACTGGCGGGTGATCTTCTCAGCGATCAGGCCTTTAAAGTCAGGATTTCGGGATTCGTAATGGTAAGGCGCAGGGAATCGTTGTTGCGTCATAAATTTAAAAGAAAATGAGGTTAGGCAAATTCAGGAACACGTTGTATCACTTTGCCTTGCGGATCATATTCACCATCAATATCAGTAAGCACATCCACCCCTTCCGGCGTGATGAGAATGGTATGTTCAAATTGCGCAGACAATTTCCCGTCAATGGTTCTTGCGGTCCATCCGTCCTTTCTGTCTACTTTGGTGCGGGCCTTGCCCTGGTTGATCATCGGCTCAATGGTAAAGGTCATGCCGGCCTTCATTTTGGGGCCTGAGTTCTTTTTGGCATCGTGGCATACTTCCGGGTCTTCATGGAATTTCACTCCCACGCCATGCCCGCAAAACTCATATACCACACCATAACCGAAAGCTCTCGCGTATTCAGAAATCGCATACCCAATATTGCCTACATGGTTCCCGGGATAACATTGCTGTATGCCCAGATCCAGGCATTTGCGGGTCACATCTATCAGTTTATCAGCCTCAGGGCTTACTTCGCCGATGCGGTACATCATGCAGGTATCGCCAAAGTATCCATTCAATATGGTGGTCACATCCACATTCAGGATATCACCATCTTTCAGCGTAGTGCCATCAGGTACACCGTGGCATACCACATCATTTACGGATGTGCAGCATGAGGCTGGATAGCCTTTATAATTAAGTGTTGCCGCTTTTGCTCCTGCGTCACGCATCAGTTGTTCCACGCGCTGATTGATCTGGCGGGTAGTGATGCCTGCTTTCAATTCAGGCGCTATAGTTTTCAGTATGCTCCTGGCCAGATGGCTGCTTTTACGTATGCCATCTATCTGCTCAGGTGTTTTAAGAATAAAACTCATTGTATGTTGTTGCCGCCCTTATGGACTGATTCCTAATAACAGCAACCAACCCATAGCAGTTTTTTTAAACCGCAAAGATACGACAAATCTGTACCCGGCACCCGTAGGCGAATGTATCAGGATATTCCCCGCATATTTCGCAGCCATTTACTGCTGTCCTCCATCAGGCCCCGGCTGCTGCTTTTTTCAGCAGGTGCACGCCCATCAGGCCGTTCCATATGCTGCGGATCTACAACAGGATGCTCCCCATACGGATGATTCATATGATAAACATGATCTACCTGTTCCGGAGTAAGGCTGTTATCCTCGCCATTATCAGCGCCTATATCCATACTGTCTGCCATAAAGGAACCCTTCATTACAGGGGTGCCTTCATGGTTGGCCTGTGAGTCGGCCAGCAGCGGATCTTTCTTATACACCGTATCGGTTTTGTACACTACTACAGGATTTTTTACTGAAAGCGTACGCCCAGCGGTAAATGCAATAGCCAGCAGCACTACCATGGATACGGCAAACTTATACGCCGGCACCTGGAAGGTGAACAAACGCTGAAAATCAATATGGATAGCAGGCAATTGGAAACGGCTTTTCTTTTTAGCCGCTACCATAGCGCGCAGGTTTTTATGTATCTGCGGGTCAGGGGTTATATCCCCGTCTTCATGGGCAAATGCAGCCTTCGCACTGGTAAGCAGCAAACGAAGCTCCTCATACTCAGCCATGGAGAGGGTTTCTCCCGGATTATTGAATGGCATATCTTCAAATATATCTTTCATGGCTTCTTATGCAGTTACAGGGTTAAAGGCTTGCAGTTTCACGCCCAGCTTTTTCAGGGTATAGAATATCCTGGATTTTACCGTGCCTTCTGCACAGTCCAGGATCTCGCTGATCTCTTTGATAGATAGTTCTTCGTAAAAACGAAGGATAAAGGTTTCGCGATGCGCATAGTCCAGCGTATCCAGCTCAGCTTTCAGCTTGCTGTTGAACAAGCCAAGATCAATGCTTTCCAGCGGAGGTTCTTTTTCATTGTAGAAAATAAATTCTCCGTTTTCTTCCAGCAGGCGGCTGCGGATGGCATGGTTGCGGTATTCATTCTTGCACATATTGCAGGCAAGGGTGTATATCCAGGTGCTGAAATTTCTGCTGGTATCGTAATAGCTGCTCTTTTCCAATACTTTTATGAAGAGGTCCTGCAGGAAATCCTGCGCCTTTTCGGTATCGTTGTTCAGCATTTTACGAAAGTAATTCAGCAAGCGGGAGGCATAGCGCTTATAGAGCTCGTCAAAGGCATGGGTATTGCCTTGCCCCATCTGGATCACCAGCTCCGCGTCGGCAGTGTTTTTGTAGTTTTTGTGGAACAGGCCCATGTTGTAAAAGTGTCTAAAACTTTATTTGTCTGCTTCTACACGCAAAAACCATGCAGGTTCAACAGGTTATTTAAAAAAATATCCGATATGCAGGGAAAGTATCGGCCCCGGGATGAGTTGCTTTATAGGTGGCGTCGGGTTTTGGCCGTTTTTCAGTAGCGGATCAAACTTGGTCACCAGGTAATGATATTCCAGCCCATAGCCGCCATTCAGATCAATAACAAACTTTTTCAGAACCACAGGCTGTATACCTACCACGGCATATACCCCAAAATCCTGTTCCCTATATTGATAAGGATTGCTGAAATCAATAAGTATGGAATCCGGTACGGCAGGATCAACATTTCGCCAGGTGCCTTTCTGGTAGCTAAGTATGCTGTAGGTGAATAGCGGGCCGATATACAAGCCATTGAAAAACTTCTCCGGCACATAATAGCGGAAACCCAGGCGCTGCTCATAGCTCATGGTATTGGGCTGCAGCTTGTTCATAGCAGTGCTGTACCCAAATATATATCCCCATTCCGGCTGAATGCTGAATTGCTTGCCGATGGTGTATTCCACTGCCAGCCTGATGCTGTTTCGCTCAGCAAAAGGGGATAGGACCGAAGTTTTGATAATGGTTTTAGCCGGGGCTATATTGGGCGTAACAATGATCCTGTCTTCACCCACACCCGGAATAAACTGTGCCTGTGAACCTGCTGCCCATATAAGGCCTATTACCAAAATAAGCAGCTTTTTCATGTTGGCTATTTATTCTGCATCAGGCAGTACTGCTGTTTTTGCCCAGAACTTGCAAACGCTTTCCAGCACTTCATTATACTCATCCAGGTCGTAGGGCTTCACCACATAGCAGTTGGCATGCAGCCCGTATACATTGGATATATCCTTCACAGCCTGTGAAGATGAAAAAACAATAACCGGAATCGATTTCAATGAATCATCCTGCTTGATGCGTACCAGTACTTCCCTGCCATCTATCTTGGGAAGATTAAGGTCAAGAAGGATAAAATGGGGCTTGGTGTGTAATTCTCCCTGCCCGATTGATTTGTACAAATAATCCAACGCCTCTTCCCCGTCTGTAGCAATAGCAATAGTATGCTCAAAGAATAACTTTGAAAGAATCCTTTTCATGAGAAACACATCCCCCGGATTGTCCTCAGCGATCAAAATACTTAAATGTTTAGCCATGCACGTGGGGCCTTATTTTTGCGCATAAGACCCGATTCTACCTCAAATATATACCTTTGCCGCAACAAACAAAAATCATGCCCATGCAGAAGGTTGTTACCATACGGATGTCAGTAAGCAATAATACCACTGTAAATCACGTAGAACGCGATTTTATTGAGCACGCAGATCTCAATAAATTACTGGAAAGCGGATGGGAAATCATTGGCAGCTTTGATGCCGTGGCCGAGAATAAAGAGGGTGGATATACCGCCATCACCTTTATTCTGGAGAAAAAGGACTAAACCTGCCTGTACTATTTCACTACTAATTTCTGTACAGGAAAGCTGTTTCCATCTTCAGTTATTACCCGGGCAAAATACATCCCTGAAGGCCATGCAGAAATATCATAGACAAGATGTGTATTGCCCTGTGCCAGGGACACAGTTCCGGTCATGATCTCTTTTCCGGTACAATCTGTAAAGATCAGCCGTACGCCGGTAGCTTTTGATGCATTAAAATCCATATTTATTTTACCTGCACCAGGATTGGGATATATATTATAAGTATTTGTCAGATCGTTCTTTGCAATGCCTGAATTATGGGTGACATTGATATAATCTTTCTTTGTCAGTGCATTTGTTCCCGCTATATTTCCTGAATTCAGACTTACAGTATATAAGCCCGGATTGTGGAAGATAACCGAAGGGTTTTTGGATGTAGCAGAGGTTCCGGCCGCGTAGGAAAAAGTAGCCGGCTGAATCGTCCAGCGGTAGTTTAAACCTCCGGTGGTCATGTTGTTAAATACAATTGAGTCTCCCGTCAATACGTTGGTATCGGCTACGTTAAAATCAACCTGAGGACCGTTAGGATTTACGATGTTTTTATAACTGTCACGATAATGCAGCACTATGCCGCCACCACCACCCAGGCCGCCGCCTGTGGTTACATCAGCTTCCATTACAGGGATCATTTCACTTATAGAAAGCCATTTGTATTCTATGCGGCTTCGGTTGAGCGGGATAATAAGAAAGGTATCCATCTCAGTTACCACAGATTTTATACGTATACAATCGTAGGTTTTGTAAGGAGTCGTCACCTTGCCCCAGCCATCAATGGTATTGTGGCGCTTACCTGTGATCTTGATACTGAAGCCTGTAATAGATTGCTCTGCATTGAAACTGCAGCTATCATCGCTGTTGCCATAGGTCATAGGCAACTTGTAAATAATATCAGGATTCGTATAGCTTATAGGCACAGGGGTTTTAGGCCCTACAGGCAATGTGAAACCCATGCCTACCTGGCTGTAACTGGTGGAGGCAGTTTTGAAAAAGCTGTAAGCGCCGTTCAGGCCCTGCAGCTTCATATCCAGGCCCACTGCCCCGCTGAAGGAAAAAGCATAGAGGATATTGGCTTTAGAAGGACTCACATATTTGTAAGTATCCTGTGATACAGGGGTGATCTTTGAAAAATCCCAGGTATGGTTGGGTCCGGTTTCGCTCACGTCTATGCTGTCATTGCTGGTAGAATAAATGATATTCTGGCCTGCAGTAGGCATATTCTGGCCCTTGATGGTGATCTGGGCCTGGGCAACACTAAGCCCCAGAATTCCTATAACAGATAGTAAAAAGTACTTCTTCATCTTCCCCCGATATTTAAATATGGGGTTAAAGGTAAGTATTTTTTAAAGATTACTCCTGGCTTTCTTTCTTCAATGGCCTCACTATCAGCCGCACCCTTCTATCAAAAGTGATATAATTCCATAGCCAGTCGCTGAAAACCATTACTTTGTTCCGGAAACCGATCAGGTATAGCAAATGCACGAACAGCCAGGCCAGCCAGGCAAACCAGCCACCCAGATGTATTTTTCCAGGAAGATCTCCCACGGCTTTTAAGCGGCCAATGGTAGCCAGGCTTCCTTTATCGAAATATTTAAATGGAACAGGTTTTTCACCCCGTACTATTCTGAGTATGTTTTTTGCCACATGGGCTCCCTGCTGTATAGCCACCGGCGCCAGGCCCGGCAGCCCATGCGCATAACGGCTGTCTTCCTGCATGGCGATATCGCCAATAGCGAATACATTTTCAAATCCTTTTACCCGGTTATACTCATCCACCATTATCCGGTTGCCTTTGGCGATCAGCGCATTATCAAAGCCCGGCACCATCTCACCCATTACACCGGCCGCCCAGATCAGGGTTTCTGTAGGGATGGTTTCACCATTGGTCAGGGTGGCCAGTTTTCCGTCATAGCTTTTTATTCCTGCGCCGAATTTCAGCTCCACCCCAAATTTTTCCAGGTATTTTTTTGCGTGCGCTGATGCGTATTTCGACATGGCTGCCAGCAAATTACCGGAGGGATCAATGAGAATAATGCGCATCTGGCTAAGGTCCAGCTCAGGGTAGTCTTTAGGCAATACACGTTTACGCAATTCACTCAGTGCACCGGCCAGTTCCACGCCAGTAGGTCCGCCACCGGCTATCACAAAGTTCATGAGCCGCTTACGTACTTCAGGGTCATCGGTCAGCAGCATTTTTTCAAAGGTTTGCAGAAACAAATGCCGCATATCTATGGCCTGGCTTACGGTTTTCAGTTGTGCCGCATGCGCTGCTATGTCATGCATGTTGAAAAAATTGGTTTTGGCGCCCGTGGCCAGCACCAGGTAATCATATCGCAGTATGCCTGACGAAGTGCGGATACAGTTATTCATGGCATCCACTTCTTCCACTTCAGCCATGCGGAAATGGGTATTTTTAGCGCCGCCTAAAAACTTGCGCAGCGGATAGGCGATGGAGCCGGCCTCCAGGCCTGAGGTAGCTACCTGGTACAACAAGGGTTGAAAAGTGTGGTGATTGGTTTTGTCAATAAGCACCAGTTGTACTTCTTTGCCTTTTAATGCATGGGCAGCATTCAGGCCACCAAAGCCGCCACCCACGATAATGACACGCGGAAGCGATGAATCAGGGATGTCCAGGGGCATAAGCCGAGGTTTTAAATCACAAACAAAGTAACAACAAGGTTTGTATTGGAGGTTCGTTTTTCTGCCAAAAACATCTTAATTTGTATCCATGACAATTTTGCAAATTCAGGAAGCCGATTTTGATGAATGGATTACCATGGCTATTGACCTCTGGCCTGAAGAGGACCCACAAGAAATGCCTGATATTCTGCGAACTGTGCAAAATGATTCCCGGAATGCCAATTTTATCTGCAGAAGCGATGACGGTGCAGCAATGGGTTTTATCAACCTTTCTATCCGCTCTGATTATGTAGAAGGTTCTGATACAAGCCCTGTGGGGTATATTGAAGGCATATATGTAAAACCGGAATATCGTAAATCTGGCGTTGGCAGGGCACTTGTCGCTTTTGCTGAAAACTGGGCAAGGACGCAAGGCTGTAAGGAAATGGGCTCAGATACCTACCAGGAAAATACCCAGAGCCGGGAATTTCATAAAAAGGCCGGATTTACCGAAGCCGGAATTATGGTGGCTTTTATCAAGAAGATATAGGCCAAAAATTTCAGTGGCTAAATCACCCGTTTTGCAGAAAGATACTACCCGTTTGCATAACAGATTTTCAAGGCTTCAGCATGATGAATAGTTTCGGGACATTATTTAAAAAAAGAGCACAATGAAAAAACCCGTTATTATTTTACTGCATGTCGGTTACTGGCTATCCTTTGCCTTTCTGTTATCCATGTTTTATGGTCTTATAACGCCGATGGTAAAGCTTTCCGGAGCGCCCAATATGTTTCACTGGTGGACAAGGATACTATTAACCTTTGCCATCATTCCCGGAGTCGTATCTTTTTACGGGGTATATAGTTTTGCTTTCAGAAAGTACTTGTCACGCAGGCGCGTAGGCGCTTTTATTATAGCGCTGCTTATTATTTGTGTCGCCGGAACTTTAGCCAGTGATCTGTTTCTGGCGCTTACTACACACGGCAAGGCCTTCTCAGCAGGATTTGAAGTATTTATAGAGGTTTCCATTGTTATTGGTTACGTAGCATTAATGAATGCTTTGATAGGCCTGGTGATGCGCGGGTTTATTGACTGGTATAGCGATATAAAAGTGAAAGAGCAGCTGCAGCAAAAAAACTATGAAGTGGAACTGGCACTTTTGAAAGCACAGATCAACCCGCATTTCTTATTCAATACTATCAATAATATTGATGTACTTATTGCCAAAGATGCCGCAAAAGCATCGGAATATCTGAATAAACTATCTGATATCATGCGGTTTATGCTGTATGATACCAATACCGAAAGTATAAAACTGGAAGATGAGCTAGCCTATATTGAAAAATATATAAGCCTGCAACGGATACGCACTACAAACCCTGATTTTGTTGATTATAATGTGAAAGGGCAGCCCGGGGCACAGCGTATTGCCCCGATGCTCTTTATCCCTTTTATTGAAAATGCTTTTAAGTATGCTGAAAATAAAAAGGTGAATGGCGCCGTATATATTAGCATCATCATAGAGCCTGATAGGATTATCTTTGAATGTGAAAACCATTTTGACAAAGATACCCGTCAGAAAACCGAACGGAACGGGCTGGGTAATGATTTGATCAGGAAAAGATTACAGCTCTTGTATCCGTCATTGTATACATTGAACATTACCGAGCAAAACCAGATATATAAAGTGAAACTGATATTGAATGGCCGTTAAGATAAAATGCATAGTGGTAGAAGATGAACCCCTGGCCATGGAGCGAACCTGTGGCTATGTGCAAAAACTACCTTTTCTTCAGCTGGCCGCCACTTTTGATAATGCTACGGATGCCATTATATATCTAACGGCTGAAAAAGTGGATCTGATTTTCCTGGATATCAATATGGGTGGGCTGACCGGCATAGAAATGCTGGAAAACATAAAAGTGAACAGCCATGTGGTGATGACCACGGCCTATGGCCAGTATGCGCTGAAAGGCTATGACCTGAATGTGACGGACTACCTGCTGAAACCCTTTAGTTTTGAGCGGTTTGTACAAGCCATAGAAAAAGTACAGGCCACCATGGCTCGCGTGAGTGCCGCTGATCGGAAATTCATTTTTATAAAGACAGAAAACCGGCTGGAAAAGGTGATGCTGGATGATATATTGTACATAGAAGGCATGCGGGACTACCGGTGCATTTACACAAACAGCAAGCGCATAATGACCCTGACCAGCTTTATAGAACTGGAAAATGAAATACCTCAGTCAGTGATATGCCGGGTGCATAAATCCTACATGGTAGCGCTGGATAAAATAGAAAGCATAGAACGCGATAGGATAAAAATAGCGAACCAGCTGATCCCTATTTCAGAGACTTACAAAAAAACGCTTATGGAGTGTATCGGGGGGATGATGAATCAATAGGCCGGGTATATACTTGGGGAATTCATAAATCCTTATAAACTTTGTATAAGAACCCATTAAAGATCAACTTATACATTATGAAAACTCCCAGGATCCTGTTATTTGGCGTATTCGTTTTGTTCGGCACCCAGGCTTTTGCGCAGCTGAATCTTATGAATAATACCATCAATGGCAACCCCATTGTGTCCTCAAGCATGGCTCCCGCCGGTGCCGGAGGCCTTGGCATCGGGGCATTTGCTACCTCTAATTCCTGCTATTGGATAGATAGTGCAGGCAAACCGCACACATTTCTTGGCTCTGACGATAGTTATGTGGATATTGAGTTTAAAAGCAAGGGCGACAGTTTTCAACTGCTCATTCTGCAAGCCAGCGGTAAGGTGACCCTGGCGAAAGCTACCAAACTGAAAAATGGAATAATCACTTACACTTATAACCATTTCAAAAATGCAGACAGTTCATTTACCTCCAAGTCATTCAATAAAGTTGCGGGAGACGATATCTATGTGCAATCAACCGCCGGCTTTTACGTAACGCGGGACATGGGTAAATCCTGGCAATGGGATACCACAGGCCTGAATGGCGACCATGTGCGAGATTTTGCACTCGATGCATCGCAAAATGTGTATGTAGTGGGTGATAAGGGCCTGTATAAACAGGGGCCTAGTGGAACTTCATGGACCAAAAGCAGCGGCTTTAGCGGTGCAGCTAAAATATTTATTGACCGAAAAGGGCGGATGTATGCAGCTACCAATGGTTTCAGGGGCGTATATATGTCTACCGATGGGGGAAATAACTGGGCCTATGACACGGCAGGCCTCGGCAATTTGTTTGTGAACCGCTTTGCCGATGATGCGGCAGGTAATGTGTACATCATTGCCAACAATATCAGTAATACCTACCTGTTTAAATCTACCAATGGCACCGGGACATGGACGGAAACAGATGCCGGACTCTTCGCTGTTGCTGGAAACAATGTGAGAATCAATACGCTGTTTGGCAGTTCTTCACTCTGGGCAGGTACATCATTCGGGCTGTTTGTGAGCAATGATGGTGGCGCTACATGGGTAGATCATAATGCTGGGATTGTTCCTGATTATGCTACCTCACTCGTGAAAGGCAATAATAATGCTGTGTATGTCACCACAGCACTGGGCCTGTACCGGCTTGATGGCAGCGGTTCCTCATGGAGTCATTTGTTTCCCGCGGCCGGATATAACAATCAATTGCGCATATATTCTGATAATTCAGGCATCCTGTACCTGCAGGATCCAACCATTGATACAAAACTTAAAGCCACGCCGATGTACAAAAGCACCGATAATGGCAAGACCTGGGTGGTGGATACAGCAGGCATGAGCGGCGCCCCGGGTACTGTTTTCCTGCTGGATGAAAACGGCAATCAGCACCTGGCCAGCAGCTACTACGGGAACAGTTTTACCACATCCATCTGGAAACGTAAAAATGGCGGAAGCTGGGTGCCTGATACAATGGGAATTCCTGCGCTTAACTATAGCTATTTCAGCGCGATGGGCACCGACCTGGTGGGGAACATTTATGCATCAGGATTTATGAGCGGAAGCATAAAGCACAATATGATGTACCGCAGGGACCAGGGCGCCCTCGCCTGGGTAGTAGATACGGCAGGGCTGGGATCCACCAGTTTCAGCGCCATGACGGCCGGTGGAAAAAGCAGTGTACTGGCCTGGAATGGCAGCAAAATATTTCAGCATACTTTCAGCGGATGGATAGCCATTCCGCTCCCAACTTCCATTTCATTCCCTACAATTACCGCTTTAAGCGTAGATGCCAATACCGTAATTTTCGGAGCCTTTAAGGATCTATTTAATAACTCCGCGGGGGTATATTATAGCAAAGACAGTGGCAAAACCTGGACTTTTGCCGGATTATCCAAGGTGAGTATCAACAAGCTGGCGTCTTACGGAGATACTACCTATGCGCTCACAGCAGGGCAATGGGTCTATAGCTTACTGGCTAAACCATATACCGGCGTCGTTGAAAATAACATGCCTGAAGAATTATCAGGCGAGGCCTATCCCAATCCTGCGCATGATATCATAAATATCAGGTGCCAGCTTGCTAACTCTCATCAGGCCACTATTGAAGTATATAACTGTACCGGTCAGAAAGTTATTTGGCAGAAAGTAGAAATAACAAATAACCAGGCGCTTAATATAAGCGGGTTAAAACCAGGCATATATATTTATAAAATAAACGATGGCAACCGGGAATTTTCAGGCCGGTTTGTAAAGAACTAATATCCCTGGTCTATTACCCAGTGAAATTGGTGTTGCAGTAGTGGCAGCTTGTTGATATCGAGCTTTTTAGCAGATATAAACAGGCTGTCTTTATTCAATTTTCCTTTTAGTGTCAATATGCTGTCCGGTCCCGGAACAGTGTAATGAAACAGATGGGTTTCATTCAGGGTAACGCCATTATGCGCAGGGTCATATTCCAATCTGAAAGAGATCATTTTATCATCCATCTTTTGCGCAATAAAATAGCCTTGCCGATGTATAAATATTCTTCGAAAACGATATTTATCCGTGGTTAATGGAGGCAGTGTATCATGGTTGATCACAAAGGTTTGCACCTCATATGCGCCATGCAGCAACGGCCTTGCTTCTGCATCATCATTAAAGTTATTGTAGCGGAAATACACGAACAGGCTTTCCAGCAGAATAATACCAATGGCTGTGGATTTTATTATGGCATATTGTATCGGTTTTATCGTCGGTTTCCCTTCCTCCCATTCATTTTTGCCGAGATAAGGCAGCGCAATGATGAGGCTGAGCAACCATAAAAGTGCCGACAGTACTTTCACAGAAATATCGAAACAGAAGTTGAGCGCCAGGATATAGGTGCAGACCGCCAGAAGCCAGAAAGCGCCTAAGCGCCTTGTCTTTTTAAAGAGGATCAATAAAGCCGGTACGACTTCCATACACCCGGAAAATACTGAAAATGAATGCGATGAGCCAACAAGGGTCCAGTACAGCAGATCCTTGTGCATATGCCCGCTGGCGGTGAAAAGGGTATTGGGTTCCGGCAGGTAAAACTGCGTTTTAAATATCTTGGCAAAACCATAGATAAGCAGCTGTAAAGAAAGGAAATACGTGGCTATTTTATTCAGCCAGAAACGAATGGTTAAAGCTTCAGATGGCTGTTTCCAGCTCCGGGTAAGACCCGCGGCCCAGGCCAGTGAAACCAATAGCATCAAAAACACGAGAATATACATCCCCGTGGTATCTGACATCAGCTTATCTGAAAAATGGGTAAGGCCGAAAATTTCCTTGCCGGTCCATTGAATAGCGGGCTTTATCAGGGGTTCCAGCCAGGACCCTGTATTGAAAAGGATATGGTATGGAAAAGGAACAAAAAGTATGAAAAGGCATATGAAAATGAGCGCAGTACAGCTCCCAAAATATTCCAGCCTTTTCAAATAACTTATACTTTAACCGGCTGAAGCACAAGCTTCTTTTTGCCGGATACAAATATAGCAGTTCCTATGGCAATGCAGATCATCATTATCCCCAGCGCCAGCCAGCCCAGGCTTCCGTTATTATCATTATTAAAAATACTGAACGGCGCCAGCCATGATTTCTTCTTCTTTTTATGAAGGGTGGAAGATTTAAAATTCTTGTCAAAATCAACAAACTTGGAATAAGGGTATAGCTGTTTCAGACTATCCAGGGATACTTTTGGGTTATTGAAAACTCGGTCATCACACACGGTATCTACTTCGGTCGACATGCCATTTGATTTGGTGATCTCCACACAGGATTTCGATATCTTTTTGATGATATGCGGCCGCATGGGGGCCAGCCCAAAGTTGTCGCTCTTGTCTTCCAGGTTTAGCTGATTGATATCGCCACTACGGCTCTGAATAGCAATAAACTGCGTTTGCGCCAGGCTTTTGCTGCCAAAGAACAGCAGCAACGCACTCAATAAGAAATATCCTGCTTTCATCGTTTTCGTTTTTAGCATGTAACGTGCTGAAGTTTGGCAAAAATAATGCCGTTGTTTGTGAAAGGCATTGGTTAGGAATAAGTCAGGGCCTTTTGAGATAATTGCTCCGATTTGGTTATTCAGATTTCATGTACATTTGGTTTGAATGCATAAACAATATGGCTTAGAGGATAAGAGAATGAATGACAAGAAATTAATTGTGATTATAAGGACTGTAACAATCATTGTAGCCCTTAGCATATTTATAAGTTCTTTATTCTTTGATTCTTTTAGCTTTACCTGGAATGGACGATCAGCTATGCCTTCATTACTCGCCCTGCTTACAGGGTGGCTTGGCTTAGAAGTAAGTTGGTTTGCCAATCCATTGCTCTTGGTAAGTGTATTTTTTATAAAAAGAAATCCCAGATTGTCTGTTTATTTTAGTGGAGCAGCGGTTTTACTTGCCCTGTTCTTTCTTCGTCCCCATAAGATCATGGCCACCGAGGCCGGGCATATGGCCCCAATTGAAGGCTGGCTTACAGGCTATTGGCTTTGGTTATCTGCATGCGCGGTTATGTTTTTGGGGAGTGTTTTGGTTTTAATGATCCGGAACCAACAATTAAAGACTATAAGATCGCAAGAAAAACAGTAATGCCCAACCTGATGAAAATAACCCGTACAGGCAAGCTATTAATCCGTATTTTACTCTATCTCCTTCTGTTTGGGTTTTTGCGATTTATTTATGTAGCGAACTCTATTAGATGCGAACCTTGCCGACCGGACGATTTTGATTGTCCTCCATGCGTTTCAGAAACACAGCATGCTGTGATAATAATCTCGGTAATATGTGCCGTTCTGATAGCGGTTTTTGAATTGATTGTTTTTTTCAGGAGGAAGAAATTATAGAAATACCACGCAAAGGCGCAAGGACGCAAAGACAGGAAATAGCGCTGTTGTTTCGAGTCTTTAGCGCAGCGATGACTCGGAACACAAGAATGGAAAAAGGTCTATAGACCTGAAAATACAGCTACAGCAAAAACTGAATATCAGGTATTAGCCCCTTGCCACCCGCATAGTCCCTCGCGCTGGAGAGCAAATAATGCTCAGGCGTATCTACAAAACCAGCAGTTACAGGATTGTAGTGGGTATAGTGCAGTTTTTGTACCATAAAAGTATTTGAAAACAACTCTTCTTGATGATTGTCCTGCTGCCAGAACTGCATATTTGTATTGGCTGGATTTTCCTGTCCGGCCGCAGAAAATATCCAGTTCATCCAACCACGCCTGCTCTCACCCGGCTCGTTCAAGATCATATCTAACAGCGTGACCGATGTAAATTTTTTAAAATCTCTCAGGATATCAGATAGTGTGGGTTTTGCATTTCTTGAAATGATAAGATGCATATGGCTGGGCATCAGGCACCAGGCATGTATATTCAGTCCTTTCTTTTGCTGGCAATAAATCAGGCTGTCAATAACCACTTCCGAGTATTTCCGTCGCACAAAAGTATCTACCCATTGTACACATGCAAAGGATACGAAATAAATTCCATCGGGGTTAAGTATCTTATATGCTGAGCTCATGCCTTTTAGCAAATATAGCTTTTATCCCAGGTCTAAAGACCTTTATCTATTCTTTGCTTCCGAGTCACCGCTTCGCTGAAGACTCGAAAGAACGGGCCAGGTTATTACTTATACAAATAAGGCTCATTGTTATACGCCAACTGCCTCACATTCTCTATTACCCTTTTCATATAGGTTTTCCAGAATGCTTTGGCAAACAGCCAGTTCAGTGGATAGAAAAGTGCGATATTGGAATGAAGATCATAGGAGTATTCTATCAGTATTTTATTGGGCTCAAGTTCTGTGGTTTTCCACTCGCCCCTGAATTTGTAGAAGCCCAGCATCCATGCTTGAAAATCGCTTACCTCAATGATCCAGTATTTATTTTCCACACGCTCAATCACTTTATCCATAGAGGCATAACCCCCCTTCTGAGAAATGGACGGGGCCGCATACACTTTTTTGATAAAGCCCGGCTTGCCCCAGTTTTCATCATCGGAGCTGTGAGTAATTTTGGGCATCACACCATATCCTGTATGCACTTTTGCTACGTCACAAAGCATCGGTGTTTTAAATGCCCGCTCCAGAGAACAATTGAAGATGGTTGAAACTTTAACCCTCGAAACCGTATCTGCCATTTTTGCTCTTGTTATATGTTGATTGAGAATGTTTTAAGTGTACTTGCTCCAACACGCATAGCATGCATTATGCAGGTTCAAAATTAGGGTTTTATCTTGTCAAGGGGCAATTTGGGGGAGATGAAATTGGGGGTGGATTTATGACAAATTTTTTGTATATTCGTATTGCATTAAACTACCCATCAATGAATACCATGCAAGACAAATACAATGACCTATTGAGACAGCTTAGTACTCAACTGACAAACTACAATAGGAGGAACGCCATTAAGTTTGAATGGCTGGAACGTCCTACTGATACCAAAACATTCTTAAATTTAGCAAACAATAGACTTTCAATTATCCTTGACCAAAAGTACCACCTATTGAAGTTAAAGTATGCCGATCCCCGACATCATGAACAACCCAAAGAAGTTTATGAATTTGAATTACTTAATGAAGATATGGATATGCCTCAATATTGGATTAATTATAATCCGATTGGAGGACCAAAACTGATGATGACCAACCAACAAATGGTTAAGAATATCATTGGTTTAATGGTTGAAAAAATGAAAGCGGTGACTACATGAGCCAGTGGGAATTTGAATGATATGCAGTCAGAAAGCGGACACTATGGAAAAGAGGCACAAGCGGACGCTTGCGACAGGGTGGGGGCATATCCTTGCCCCGTAAGGTAATAAAATTGAGTTGAGGGAGGACCTGGGGCAAGACTGCTTATAAGTTTGAAAAGCAGAAGCCGGTGCCATTGAGACTTTTCATAGACTAATTTTAACACAATTTATTAGACCTTCATCCCCTTAAGCAACTTCATATACTCACCTTCAATATCAGAAGCCTTTATATCCTTAAATAGTTCAGTCTTTAGTTCCTTAATAATTTCATCTGTATTAGGAATTGTATTTTGCTTTAACCACTTAGTTAAATCCTTTATTTTATTGCTATTATCCAGTACAAGGTCTGTTGTCACGCAATGCCCCTTTTCAGAAAGAAGCCGCTTAACTACCTTTTCTATATACACATTCTTCAAAAAATCCTCGCCTGTAATCGCTTCAATAGAATCATCAATATCTTTATAAGTTTGCCATTTGCCATATCCTTGATCTTTTATATACTGTTTTTGATGCCTTAATGCAGCCTCATCACAATCGCTTATGATAAGGCACTTTCTTCTTCCTAATTCCATACCAGGCGTGATATTATTTATTGAAGTGACACCATGCGCATGGCAAAACCCAATTTGGTCATAGTTTTTCTTGATTTCTGTAGGCGCTTTATTAAGAGCTTCAACAAAAAGTTTCTTGTCTCTCCATCCCTCGAAAATGATATTGCTTTCTTTTAATACTGAATACATTGAAAAATCTAATGCATTGTAAAGAACCTCTTCATCAATAATATTGGCAACTTCCGCAATTTCAATACTCGTAACTTCATCCCTTTTCTTAACAATCAAGTGTCGTCCAATTTCATTAGGATCTATCATAAAAATAGAATGTGTGCTATAATAAACAGGCACTTTATTTGATATTCGAATTAGTTCATCCCTTAAATATCTAGCTCCAGATGGATGCAGTCCAGTTTCAGGCTCGTCTATTATAAGTAAATCATATGGGAACTCATTTAATTCAACCTGAAATGAAATTAGCAGCAAGAAAGAAACGAATCTTTTAAAGCCATCGCTTCTTCTGGAAAAATCATGGACATTTTTTTCTTTTATGCCCGGTATTAAGTATTCCCCATTGACGTCTAAATTAAATTCCAATGACTTGTAGTCCTTCCATATTTTTCTAAAATGTGTCGTGGCTTTCTTAGCTATTTTTGATAAATAATTTTTAAACTGATTTGTTGAAAGATTTTGTGCCTCAACTAATTCTTTTTCAATTTTAAAAATCCCGGCTAAATTAAACATTCTTTTTAAAGGAAGGCATGATTCGGGTTCTTCACAAAATTCTTCAATTAAAATTCGATCGGGAAGAATATTTTCTTCACTATATTTCCAGAATAAGGCTCCTTGTATATTTTTAAGAAACAAAGCCTGTAGCTTCTCTCTAGCCAGCATTCGCAAGTCATTAATATTTGCATCGACTAATGTTACATTAGGATAATTCTTTTGATTATCACCATGAATTATTTTGTATTTATGCGTGCTCTGAGACTTATCTTGATTTAAAATTATAGTTGCAAATGTGTTAGGCATTTTTTTCCAACTGTTTTCAAGTTTAAGTACTGGATCAAGTGCCCAATGAGTCAAATAGGATTTATTTTCCTTGAAGTTCCTTATGTATAATACTTCATCATTAGGGAATAGTGCGTCTTCCAGTGATATTAATCCTTTTCCGGACAGAATCTTAGGCATTTTAGAACTTGGAGAAATGCTGCCATTTATTTCACTAATTAGTTTTTCTTTTTCTGAATGACTCATTTTAAAAACGTAGCGAATGTATGAATCTGAAATGGGGGCTTCATCCGGCAATGGCTCTCTCTTATTATCTTGTACATTTAGTTGAATATCAGAATTAATATAATTAAGGGCTTTAATTATGTTGGACTTGCCTGATTCATTAATTCCAACCAATACCTTACATGATTTAGAAATATTCAATTTCAAGTCAGAAATTGATCTAAAGTTTTTTATATCAACCCGTTTTAACTCCATTTGTTTAGTTTTAGACGTTATTGCAAAAATATTGAAATTTCATTAGTAATAAGGGTTTATTATTCTCCCGAAGTTCTTTGCAATTTTTCGAAGCTTGTATATGGGAATCAAAAAAAGGTCTTTCAACCTTTCAATGAATATCAAAGATTCCATATCAAGCCCGGAATGAAGCTCTTATGTTTCTGTCTGCTAATTGCCTCTTCCCCCTACAAAAACCCCAATTCCAATCTCGCTTCCTCGGTCATCATGCTTTGGTCCCAGGGTGGTTCGAAGGTGACTTCTACTTTTATCTGGTCGCCGTGGCCGGGTACGGAGCGTACCTTTTCTTCCACGTCGCCGGGGAGCATGCCTGCTGCGGGGCAGCCGGGTGAGGTAAGGGTCATCAGTACATCCACATTGTTGTTTTCCAGGATGTTCACTTCGTATATCAGGCCCAACTCATAGATATTCACGGGGATCTCAGGGTCGTACACCGTTTTTATGGCTTCAATCACCTGGTCGCGGAAGTTCAGCTGCTCAGCCGTAGGGTGTGGGGCACTGTTGGCCGTGCTGTCTGCGTCAGGGGAGTTGGTATTGGGTAAAGAAGCTTCGCTGCTGGTTTCGGCAGTTGCTGCTTTATCTTTCTCCTCGTTTATAATATCTTGATTAAGTTCTTGCATGTCAGGCATGTATTTTAGCTTTATAGGCCAGGGCGTAGAAGCGTATCTGCTTCACCATGGCCAGAAGCCCGTTGCTGCGGGTGGCCGATAGGTGCGATTGCAGGCCTATTTTTTCCATAAAATCCAGGTTGGCATTCAGTATCTCGTCAGGGGTATGGTCGCTGAATACTTTCAGCAGTATCGCCACCAGGCCTTTCACGATCAGGGCATCGCTATCGCCTTCAAATATGATGTGGTTGCCTTCGGTATGGGTTATCATCCACACACTGCTCTGGCAGCCTTTCACTTTATTCACTTCGGCATAGGCATCTTCAGGCAGGCGGGGCAGCTGCTTGCCCATATTCATCAGGTGCTCGTATTTCTCCGGCCAGTCGCCCAGCATTTCGAACTCATCTACCAGCTCATCCTGTATTTCCTGTATCGGCCTGCTCATCTGTGTATTGCTCAGCTTTTTATTTTATGTATCACCTTATCCAGCGCGGTGGTGAATGCGTCAATTTCTTCAACCGTGTTATAGAACGCAAGCGAAGCCCTGCAAGTTGCAGAAACCCCAAATCGTGCCATTAATGGCTGCGTGCAGTGGTTCCCGGTGCGTATAGCTACCCCCTCAAAATCGAGCAGCGTGCCGATATCCAGCGGGTGTGCACCGTCTACCACAAAGGAGATCACGGGTATTTTATTCTTCGCCTCACCAATGATGCGTACGCCATTTACTGCGCCGATAGCTTCATGGGCATATTGCAGCAATTGCTGCTCGTAGGCATGTATTTCGGTTCTGCCCAGGGCATTTATGTAGTTGAACGCCTCGGCCAGCCCTATAGCCCCGGATATATGCGGGGTACCCGCCTCAAAGCGGTAAGGGAGGTCTTTAAAAGTAGTTTTCTCCAGCGTCACGATATTCACCATATCACCGCCGCTCTGGTAGGGGCGCATGGCTTCCAGGTACTTTTCCTTGCCATACAGCACCCCGATGCCGGTGGGCCCGAATACTTTATGACCGGAAAAAGCCAGAAAATCACAATCCAGCGCCTGCACATCCAGCGCTATATGCGGGGCGGCCTGGCAGGCGTCCAGCAGTACCGGAATGTTTTGTTGGTGAGCGGCTTGTATAATATCCTGTACCGGGTTTATGGTACCAATACTATTGCAGATATATACTACGGAAACCAGTTTGGTTTTAGGACTCAGCAGTTTATAATATTCTTCTAATATCAATTCCCCATTCTCATCTACCGGAATCACTTTCAGCGCAGCGCCTTTTTCTTCGCAGAGCAGCTGCCAGGGCACCAGGTTGGCATGGTGCTCCATGTGGCTCACGATGATCTCATCGCCGGCCTGTATGTTTTTGCGCCCCCAGGAGGAGGCTACGAGATTAATGCCCTCGGTAGCGCCGCGCACAAAGATGATCTCTTCGCGTTTTTCGGCATTCAGTTGTGCCTGTATGCTGTCGCGTGCGCCTTCATAGGCATCAGATGCCACCTGACTGAGGTAATATACCCCCCGGTGGATATTGGCATTTTCTTCGGAATAGTATTTGTTCAGACGGTCTATTACGGCCTGCGGCTTTTGAGAGGTGGCAGCATTATCAAAAAAGATCAGCGGCTTGCCATATACCGTCGTGTGCAGGATAGGGAAATCCTTCCTTACGGTTTCCACATCAAATCCTATATCGGCACGTACCATGGTTATTGTTCTTTGGCCAGCGCAGTGAGCTTGGCTTCAAGCAGTTGCTTTACATATTCGCGTACAGCGGCGTTGGCTATATTGTCCAGCACATCTTCGGCAAAGGCCGTGGTCAGCATCGCCTTGGCCTGCTGCATCCCAATACCGCGGGAGCGCAGATAGAACAGCGCTTCCTCATCCAGCTGCCCGGTAGTAGCGCCATGCGAGCATTTCACATCATTGGCAAATATTTCCAGCTGCGGCTTGGCATTCATATGGGCATTGTCGCTGAGCAGTATGTTTTTGTTGCTTTGGTAGGCATTGGTTTTCTGCGCATCGGGGCGCACAATGATCTTGCCATTGAATACCCCTGTGCTGCTTCCGGCCATGATGCCTTTATAAAACTCATTGCTGAAACAGTTGGGCAGGGCATGGTCCATCAGTGTATGGTTGTCTATATGCTGCTGATCTGTACTGATGTACAGCCCGTACATGTGCGATTCGCAATCCTTTTCATTCATGCGGTACTGCAGGTCGTTGCGCACCAGCCTGCCCCCGAGGGTGATGGTGAAATTATTCACCAGGCTATGGCTTTGCTGGCTCACCTGCGTAAAATTCACCTGGCGGGCCGTTTCTGTGTTTTCGGCCTGCAGGCGGTAGTGGTTCAGCCGGGCGCCCGTGCCGCAGTATATTTCCGTCACCAGGTTGGAGAAGTATTCCTCCCCGCCGGCAGAGCGGAAGTTTTCTATCAGTTCCAGCGCGCTGTCATCCTGCTGAATAACGAGGTTGCGGATGTGGCGGAAATAGCCCGTATCAGCGGCACCGGATATATATTCTATAATTACCGGGTATTCTGGTTTTATTCCTTTTTCTATCAGGATAAACACCCCTTCCGTTGCAAAGGCGGTATTCAGCGCTACCAGGCCATTGGTATCTTCGGCCAGGCTTTTGCCAAAATGTGCCGCCATCAGCTCGGCATGGTGCTCCCAGGCATGGGCCAGCGTGCTGATCTTGATACCTTTATCTTCGTGAATTACCTCAGAGGCATTTTCATCAAATTTCCCGTCACGGATAATGATCTTATGGGCCTTTATCTCATCCGGCATGCCGGTCCAGGCCTTTGTGGCAGGGGCAGACTCCGTTTTTGATAAGATAAACTTTTCGAGGTTGGTGTATTTCCATTCCTCGTTTTTCACCGTGGGGAAACCCATTTTCTGAAAGGCAGCGATGGCCTTTTTACGTATTTCAGATCCCGAGTACTCGGGACCGGGCGACTGAAACTCCGCCACCAGCTTTTCCTGTATTTCTGATAATGTTGCGCCGTGGTTCATCTTATATACTACGCCTGCAGCGCCACCTCATTTTTTATCCAGTCGTATCCTTTTTCTTCCAGCTCCAGGGCCAGCTCCTTGGTACCCGATTTCACGATGCGGCCATTGTACAGCACATGCACAAAGTCAGGCACAATATAGTCGAGCAGGCGCTGGTAATGCGTAATCACCAGAAAGGCATTGTTCTCGGTGCGCAGCTTGTTTACCCCATTGGCTACGATGCGCAGCGCATCTATATCCAGACCCGAGTCGGTTTCATCCAGTATGGCCAGCTTGGGTTCCAGCATCGCCATCTGGAATATCTCATTGCGTTTCTTTTCCCCGCCCGAAAAACCTTCGTTCAGCGATCGGCTGGCCAGTTTCTGGTCTATTTCCACCAGCTTCATCTTTTCCCGCATCATAGCGAGGAACGAAGAAGGGTCGATATCCTCCTGGCCTTTATGTTTGCGGGCGGCGTTTACGGCCGTACGCAGAAAATTAGTCGTGGTAACCCCGGGTATCTCTACCGGGTACTGAAATGCCAGGAATACCCCTTCGCGGGCACGTTCTTCCGGCGCCATCTCCAGCAGGTCTTGCCCGCCGTAGAGGGCCGATCCCCCGGTTACCTCATAGCCATCGCGGCCGGCCAGTACCGAGGCCAGCGTGCTTTTGCCCGCCCCGTTAGGCCCCATAATGGCATGTATTTCACCGGGATATATGGTCAGGTTTATCCCTTTCAGAATTTCTTTTTCCTCTACCCGCGCCTGCAGGTCGCGGATCTCTATAATTGCGTTCTTCGTATCACCAGGCTGGTTCACCTTTGCTTATTTATATTGATTCTAAATTGCAAAGGTATGGGGTTTTTGGGAGATAGGGAAATGGGGGGAGATTTGGTAAGATTGGATTTGTTAGATTTGAAATATGACAGTTCCCTTCGATGCAGAAGTTTTAAACACCCTAATTATTAGAGGTGATCAACCGACCACTTGTCCAATATGCGGGAATAGAACTGATTTTATATTAGACATGAGTCATAGCAGCAACGGGGTAGTTTTGCATCAATGTCTTTCTGAAGATTGTAAATATATCTTTGCCGAAGTGGAGGATATCGAAATCAACTAGTCAATGGATATAGAAGAAATTGAAATGGAAGATTGGTCAAATATCGAAGTTGAAGCAATTGTGAGTGATTACTTCGATATGTTGCAAAATGAACTACGCGGAATTACCTATAACAAGGCAGAACATAGAAGAAACTTGAGAAAAATTATTAATAGGTCTGAAGGATCTATTGAGTTTAAACATCAAAACATTAGTGCCGCTCTTATCAATAATGGAGCACCGTACATAAAGGGCTATCTTCCAAGATGGAATTATCAAAGTCTATTAGAAGATAAAGTAAAAGAATACCTTGCCCGAAATATGAGCTTGAATAATGATTTTGAAGCTTTTGCAACGCAAAAAATAGAAATTGCCCACCCTAAAATCGATTTTAATACTTGGGAGGTTGTGCCGCCAGAGTTTAAGAACGTGTTAAAAGAAAAAATGTCTGATTATACGCCTGTTAGAAAGAATTATCTGGAAGTGGAGCAACGCAACAGTTCAATTGGTAAAACTGGCGAAGAGCTTGTTTTGGAATATGAAAAATGGCGATTGAATACGGCTGGCAAACCTAATTTAGCTGATCAGGTTGTTTGGGTTTCATCAGAAAAAGGAGATGGAACAGGATTTGATATACTTTCAAAAAACCTCAACGGCACTGATATGTATATTGAGGTAAAAACAACGACTTTAGGTAAAGAGACGCCCATCTTCTTTTCTAAAAGAGAAAATGATTTTTCTGAAGCTAATCGAACTAACTTCCATTTATACAGAATCTTTGAAATAAAATCCGAAGCAAAAATGTTTCAACGAGCAGGGAGTTTCAAGGATTTTTGCAATTTGGAGGCAATGTCTTTTAGGGGGACTTTTTAGCGGCCGACTTGATGGAAAAGAAAAAACCCAAATATAGATTTGTCATTACGGCCGCAATTTGCTTCTTTCTAATTGTCAATACACAATATTATTGGGAAGATTATCTGGGTTTTATTGACATGTTCGTTCTTCTTGGGCTTGTTATTGCATTTCTTTGTTTTTGTGTTTCATGGATATATCATGCAGCAATGGCAATAGCCGAAAAGGGCAGGAACAAAAACAGGATTATTGTTATAGGCCTTTTACCTGTAGTATTAATCTCAGCCTATTTTTTTCCTTCTGGATTAACAGGTTATGACCGGGTCGGCGAACAAACCAATTTCGAAGCAGGAAGAAAAGGCGTAGCAAGTTGCCATCAATATTTAAAACTAACCCCAGGTCATAAGTACAGGTATTTGCAAATATGTTTTGGCAAATCTGAAAAATCAGGGAGTTATTATACAACAAAGGATACCATTCATTTTCAATCAAATATTGGCGAAAGAGGAATTGATTATGAATTTGGGGTGATAAAAGACAAAGAGTTATTTCTTTATGAAACTAAAAAAGATACCACCTGGAGAGATCTTTTAATTATTTCAAAAAATAATTTATGATAATAACCATTCCATCGTAGGGGCTCCTCTTGCGGGTGCCCTATTCCGGTATTATTTATACAATTAAATTGATGATTGGGTACCCGCAAGGGGCACCCCTACAAAATCACCATCCCCCCAGCATTCCCCCCAGATCCATGCCTGGGATATTTGGGATCACGTCTTTCATGGCATCGGCCATGTATTCTTTGCTGTAGGCTTCTGCTTTTTGTATGGCGTTGTTGGTCACCTCGGTCAGCATGGCTTCGCGCTCTTCTATGGTATGGTTTTCGTAAAATGCAGGTGCCGTCTTTATACTCAGTATCCGTTTGTCGCCGGTGATCTCCACGGTTATCAGGCCCATTTCTGTTTCCTGGAGGGTGGTTTTGGCAATGGCTTCTTTGGCGGCTTTCATCTTGCCCTGCACTTCATTCATCTTGCCGAGCATTTTAAACATATCCATAGTGGGTGTACTTTATTTTCTTCGTTTTAAAATGGGTACGAAGGTAGGTATTTTGCATTTTTTGGTCCCTGCTCAACAAGACGCACATCAAATAAATGCTCTGTGTAACATGTGGCACCGCCCAAATTCCCCCTTAATAAGGGGGCAGGGGGATTTTTCGCTCCATTAATTCTTCGTTCTTTTTCCTTGATGAAAAAGAACCAAAAAATCTTCTGGAGCGAGGAACGCAGCTCCGGAATGTACGAGGATGAATTATGGGATGTCCACATTTTTCACTGGCAGTATCGCGAAAAACCGGCCAAACCGTCAGCCCCTCGCGCCCAGAACCTCCAAGTGCATCACATTTAATCAATAATAATTACTTCTACAAGAGCGTCAGGCAAGGTCACTAGTCGGCAGCTGATATTTGCCGGTGTGAGTTTTATCAGCTTCATCGATATATTAAAATACAGGCTCTTATCATTCCTCGTTCCCCGGCAAATCTCAAAGGCCGTTGGGGCCGGGTAGGCATGCCAAGAGCTAATATTTGCACCCGCACCGTGCGAGGATTCCCCTTTACGGGTTAGGGGCTGCGCGGGCGAATCCTAAAGGCGCTGATTATTGGTAGTTGCGCCTATATTCTGAAAATCCTTACATTCCGACCATTCTGTTTCAAACAAAGCATAAGCTAACTTATTAATTATCAATAAAATCCCCCAACC
>JADMIO011113525.1_pt1 | contig 46159 bp, 27 predicted proteins | sample 8958161 | NCBI WGS metagenome assembly JADMIO01 (sample SAMN16585339, study PRJNA669376) | soil metagenome | isolation source: Crop rotation soil | place: USA: Cullars Rotation, Alabama | collected 2011
GCGACTTCAAGTCACGTGAATTCCAAGCTTCGGATCCCACTGTGCTGGAAAGAGAGCGTTCCTGACGTTTGAGTGTTGACACAGGTTCCTTGGTTGTCATATCTGCCGCTTTGAAGCTGAAAACCGTTGCCTCCCCAGGTGATGTTGCTCCCCAGGGTCACCGTTCGAGTTCCGAAGGCAGCCTGCGCGATCGTCAGGAAGCCCGACGCGGTGCCGAGAATTGACCCACTCGAGCTGGTCGTGACCGATTGATTCTCAGTGCTGTCGGCGGTGTCGAACTTGACAAGCCCACCGGAGCTCTTGCCGAGGATCTGCCCGTTGAGGACGAGGTTGTGCTGGATGCGCAGCTCGCCATTCGCGGTCGTCACGTCGATTTCGCCATTGACGGTGGCATTGTTGAGGATGCCGAGGCCCGAGGCAATGAGCGCGGTGCCGGACGCCGTGGTGAGCGTGCCGTTCCTGAGAGTGCCGCCGACGATGTTCCACGAGCCGGTCGTGCTGGTGAGAGCCAGGTTGCCCGTCCAGGTGCCGGTGAGATTCACCGCGCTGGCGGCGTCACGGCTGAAGGTCCCGAGGCTCGACGCGCCGATGCTGCCGCCGAGGTTCAGGACGGCCGACGGCGCCGACGCGGGCGTGGCGACGGTGATCGTGCCGCCGGCACTCGTCCAGGCATCGCTGTTATGCCCCAGATTAAGCGTCCCCGGGCCAACCCCCGCGGTGCTGCCGACGACGAGCGAGCCGGTGTTCGTCCACGCGCCGTAGACGTTGACCGTCGAGCCGAAGTACGAGTTGATCGTGCCGCTGTTCGTGCCGCTCCCGAGGTTGACGGTGACGGTGTTGTCGGCCAAGCTGGGATTGTTGCTATTCGGCGCGATGGTGCCGGCGTTATTGAGGGTGGCGTCGGCGCGTCCCAGCGTCGCGCTGTTGCCGCGGATGAGGAGGCCGGCGCCGAAGGTGAGCGCCTGGCCGGCGGCAGCCTGCGCGACGGTGTTGCCGATCTTGTACGAGGGATCAATGGAGCCCGTGCCCGCGATGGTGCCGTTCGCGGCGTTCACGAGCAGCGAGCCGGTGGTCCCGGAATCGCCGAGCACCAGACTGCCGTTGACCGTCACCTGGGTTGTCGACGTCGTCAGCGTGGTGATCGAAGTGCCGCCGGTGATCGAAAGCGTGCCGCCCGCATCAATCGTAAGGCTGTTCACGCTATGGTTGCCGGCGGTGTGCGTCACCGTGATGCCGGTGGGGATGACCACGTTGTCACTCGCAATGGGCAGCGTCCCGCCGCTCCAGTTGGCGGCGGTGTTCCAGTCGCCCGAGCCGCCGACCCAGGTCTTCGCCTGGGTCTGATAGGCGCCCATGTCGGTGTTGCCGTTCACCGTCCGCGCGAAGCCGGCGCCGCGCTGATCGGTCGTGAGGCCGGCATTGGCCGCGAGCGTCGTGCTGCCGGCGCCGACGGCGGGACTGCCGGCGTTGAGCTTCATGGTCTGGGTCGGGCCGCCGTTGTTTGCGAGCGGGCCGAGCACGGCAGTCTGGTTGAGCAGATTGCCGGTGCCGCCGGCGACGCCCGAGCCGGTCGTGTTGCCGATGAGCGTGTAGCTGACCGACGTCGTTGCCGACGGATTGCCGGCCGTGTCGGTGGCAAGGTCGGGCGCCGGCAGACCGCCGTTGTTGCTGTTCCCCGCAATGATCGAGTTCTGGATCGTTAAGGTGCCGGAGTTGTAGACACCGCCGCCGGAGCGTTCGGCGCCGCCGGAGTTCCCCGCGGTGTTGTCGGCATTGCCGCTGATGGTGACGTTGACGAGGGTGGCGGTCCCCGGATTCAGGTTTCCAAAGCCGCCGCCGTTCCAGTTGGTGGTGGTGTTGTTGGCGATCGTGGAGTTGTAGACGTACATGGTGCCGGAGTTGCCGAGGCCGCCCTCGCTATTGCCGGCGCTGTTGCTGTTGAAGGTGGAACCGGTGACCGTCGTGGTGCCCCCGGCGCCGACGGCGCCGAAGCTGAATTGGGCGGAGTTGCCGGTGAACGTGCTATTCTGGATCGTGAGCGAGCCGGAGGGCTGATAGATGGCGCCACCGTAGCCGGTCGGCGCCGCGTTATTCGTGAAGGTCGAGTTTGTGACGGTCAACGTGCCGGTGCTGAAAACGGCGCCGCCATTGCCACTGATCGTGTTGTTCGTGAGGACGTCCTGGTCCAGCGTCAGCGTACCGCCGGAGTTGTAGATGGCGCCGCCGTCGCCCCCTGTGCCATTGCCGTTCTGGAGCGTCAGGCCGGTGATCGTGGCGATCGCGCCGCCGTTGATGACGAAGATCCGGTTGATGTTGCCGCCGCTGAGCGTGAGCTGGCTGCTGCCCGGCCCCGTGATGGTAAGCCCCGGGTCGGTGATGCTGAGGTAGGCGCTGCTGAGGGTGATCGTGCTGTTGGCCGGCAGAGAAAAGCTGATGCTGTTCGTGCCGGCGGCCGCATTCGCATCGAGGATCGCCTGACGCAGGGACCCGGCGCCGCTGTCGTTGGTGTTCGTGACGGTGTACGCCGTCGGCACGACGCGGGTCTCCAGCATCTCGAGGCGCAGGTCCCACGGCTTCCGCTGAAACCAGGGGCGTGGCGGACGTTTCGTGACGAGAGAGAGTTTTTGGAGGAGGCGTGACAGGACGGGAAAAACGCCCATGGAGTGCTCCTGCAAAACGGGCGGGGGCACGCCCGTTCAGCCAGCAAATTGGTTCGGCAGTCCTTGTTCCGACAAGGACCGAGCGGGGCCATGACGCGGAGGGGGCAGCGTCGTGGTCGCGGGGAGTCGGCACCGAGACTCGGGCCTGAGCGATACCCGGTTCGCGGGGGACATTCGGAGGGGGGCCTGTTCTCGCCGTTCCTAGCCAGGAGCGGTTCCGAAAGCATCCAAATGCCATGGGCCCGGCCGGCGAGTCCCTCATGGACCCACCGTCCTCGCCCAAATGCCTAGGAGTTCAACCTACAGCGTAGGAAGTTAGTATCTTTTCCTGGCTTTGAGATGTCAAACGAAAAAAGCGGTCGTGGCAGATTCACTAACTAGAGAGGTCGCAACGACTTTGCGGTGGTTACAAGGCCCCGGCGGTCGGGCGCGGGCCCCGATAGGAGAACGGTGCGGCACTGTCGCGGAAAACCACGAAGGCCCGACGGGCCAAACGCGTCAACGCTTGTTCAGCTCCGCCGCCGTGGGGTCGCCCTGCAGGGTCAGCCACCGAAGAAGCGCTTCGCGGAGCTCGCGGCGTAGCGAGGCGTGGGCGGGGTCGGCCGACAGATCTCGCAGCTGAAGAGGATCCGTGGCTCGGTCGAAGAGCTGCTCTCGGCCGGCGGCCGGGTAGACGATGTAGTCCCATCGGCCCCGCCGGATCAGCCGCTGCGTGTTGGTGAAGTAGCCGGTGATGAACGGGTAGACCGTCTCGCGCTCGCCCCGCAACAGCGGCAGGAGGCTTTGTCCATCGAGGCCGGCCGGCGGCTCGAGCCCAGCAAGGGCGCACGTCGTCGGATACAGGTCGCGCAGGTAACAGCCCGCCTCGAGGGTCCTGCCCCGCGGAATGCCGGGTCCCCGCAGGATCAGCGGCACGTTGATCGTGTGCGCATACATGTTTTGCTTGCCCACGAGGCCATGGCTGCCGAGCGCCAGGCCGTGATCCGACGTGAAGATAACGATCGTATTCTCAGCGAGCCCGGCCTCGTCGAGCGCCGCGAGGAGCCGCCCGATCTGGGCATCCAGGTGCGACACCACCGCGTAGTACGCCGCCAGCTCCGCGCGGACCTCTTCGGGCCGCCGCGGATACGCCAGAAGCACCTCATCGCGCCCCTTGAGATTGCCGTGATCGAACGGATGCTCGGGGCGAAAGTTCTTGGGCAGCTCGATCCGGTCGGCCGGATAGGCCTTGGTAAAGCCTGGCGGCAACAGACGCGGATCGTGCGGAGCCGTGAAGTTCACGTGGAGGAAGAACGGCCGGTCGCGCTTGCGGCGCACCACGTCAATGGCCGCATCGGCGAAGTCGGCCGAGATCGCCGGCGTCAGGCCGACACCGCGCTCGGGGAAGGTCTTGCCCGCATCGGTCTGAAACACCCAGCCGGCGTAGCCGGTCACCGGCCGGCCCGCGTGATCGCGTGGGAACGTCAGCGGCAACTTGCCGCCGCCCGACGAGTAAAGCGCCGGCGCCTCGTCGTAGCCCCGGCTCGACGGCCGGCCCGAGGTGTGCCACTTGCCGATATAAAAGGTACGATAGCCGCCGCGCCGCAGCGTCTCGGCCCAGACCGGCGGCCCGTCCTTCGCAAGAGCCCCCTTCGCGTAGAACCCATTGCGGAACGACGTCCGCCCGCTCAGCATCTCCGCCCGGCTCGGCACGCAGAGGGGATAGCCGCACGTCGCGCCCCGAAATACGGTCCCTGCTCGCACGAGCCCGTCGAGGTTCGGCGTCTTGACCTGCGGATGTCCGAGCGCCGCGATGACGTCGGGCCGCATGTCATCGGCCACGAGTACGATAAAATTCGGCCGTCGCGCGGGCTCGGCGTAAGCCGAGCTACCGATCATGAGGACTAGAGTGCAAAGTGCGACGCGCATGGTTGTCATCAGCTTATTCCTTCCCGACTCGCCGCGGCCGCGATAAACTGCATCTTTCCCGACGAGGAAGCGACGATGCGCTGTTGCGATTGCCTCCGCCGTGCCACCCTGGTCGCCGTTTGGCTGACCGCCATCTTCGGCGCTGCCGCGCTCTTCCAACGCAGCGCTGCCTTCGACGCGCCGCTCGCCTCCACGAGCGCCGAGGGCTGGATCCCCGCCGCGCCTCGCGATGAGATTCGGCCGGAGTTCAGTGTGCTCCAACATGGCGGTCCGGCCGGCGAAGAGGCCCTCATCATCCGAGCCGACAAGCGCGACGGGCTGGCCGGCTTCTGGAAGAAGACCTTCCCCGTTACGGGCGGCAAGTCGTATCGGTTCAGCGCTCAGTACCTCGCCAAGGGCGTCGAGCTGCCGCGCCGTAGCGTCGTCGTCGAGCTCCACTGGCGCGACGCCGACGGCAAGCGGGTCGCCGCCGATGTTCCCGGCGTCACCCACTCCATCCGCGACTACAAGCCGATGGCCGAGACCGAGTTCCCCGCCGTTCGCGGCACCGATGCCGGCGGCTGGACCACGATGTCCGACATTTACCAGGCCCCGTCCCGCGCGACTCAGCTCATCGCCGAGCTGCATCTGCGCTGGACGTCCGCCTCAGAGGTTCGCTGGAGCAACGCCCGCCTCACCGAGACGGAGCCGGCGCCGCCGCGCAAGGTGCGCCTCGCCACCGTCCACTTTATCCCCCGCGGCGGCAAGACGCCGATGGGCAACTGCCGGCTCTACGAGCCGTTCATCGCCGAGGCCGCCGCCAAGCAGGCCGACCTCGTCGTCCTCGGCGAAACCATCACCGTCGTCGGCCTCGGCAAGAGCTACGCCGACGTCTCCGAGCCGATCCCCGGGCCGTCAACCGAGTACTTCTCCGCCCTCGCCAGGAAGCACAACATCCACATCGTCGTCGGCCTCGTCGAACGCGAAGGACACCTGATCTACAACGTCGCCGTCCTCATCGGCCCCGACGGCAAGATCCTCGGCAAGTATCGCAAGGTCTGCTTGCCGCGCGGCGAGATCGAAGGAGGCCTGACGCCCGGTCGCGACTATCCGGTCTTCGAAACGAAGCTCGGCAAGATCGGCCTGATGGTTTGCTACGACGGCTTCTTCCCCGAGGTGGCCCGCGAGCTCGCCAATCGCGGCGCCGAGGTGATCGCCTGGCCGGTCTGGGGCTGCAACCCGATGCTCGCCCAGGCCCGCGCTTGCGAGAACCACGTCTACGTGATCAGCAGCACCTACACCGACTCGACCAAGGACTGGATGGTCTCGGCGATCTTCGATCACACCGGCCAGATGCTCGCCCAGGGCAAAAGCTGGGGCAGCGTCGCCGTGGCCGAGGTCGACCTGAGCCTGCACACGCGCTGGGCGAGCCTCGGCGACTTCCGCGCCCAGCTCCCCTCGCACCGCCCCGCGGCGATCCCCGAGACGCCGCGCAAGGATTGACATGCTCTACAAGCTCGGCCGCCTCCTCCAGCTCGCCGGCCTGATCGTGCTCCCCTGCGCCATCTCGGGCAACCTGTCGCAGACGATCAGCGTCACCGGCATGTTCCAGCTCACCTTCGTCGGCATCGGCCTCTTCATCGCCGGCTACCTCCTGCAACAAGCCGGCCGCGGCGGCGGGGGATGACAAGGTGACAAGGTGACAAGGTGAAGCATCCCAAGCCCCGGGGGCGAGACTTTGCGAGCCCCGGAGGCTTGCGATGCTTCACCTTGTCACCTTGTCAGCCCCACCCCGCGCCCTATAAATGCTGTTCAGAGTTGCGCCCCACGAGAGGTTCTCTCCCGATGTACGCTATTTTCGAAGACGGCTCGCGCCAGTACCGCGTTCAGGAAGGCGACGTCGTCGAACTCGATTACCGCGCCGCCGACGTCGGTTCGAGCCTCGAGTTCGACCGCGTCCTCCTGGCGCAGACGGACGGCGGCCTCAAGATCGGCCAGCCGCTCGTCGCCGGAGCCAAGGTGGTCGGCGAAGTCGTCGAGCACCCGACCACGAAGCTTCAGATCCAGCACTTCCGCCGCCGCAAGAATTATCGCCGCCTGCGGGGGCACACCCAGCCCTACACCTCGGTAAAGATCTCGAAGATCGTCGCCGGTTGATTGCTCGGTCTCATTGAATTCAAACGCCGCCCCATTCACCCGGGGCGGCGTTTTTGATTTCTCTTCAACTTGTTCATTCGTTCGTTGTTCGTTCGTTCATTTGCCTTCGGGTCGAACGCTCGAAATCAATGAACAAATGAATGAATGAACGAACAACGAACGAATGAATAAGCAAGAAGGGGCGATCGCCGGATTTCGCTCTTGACCTGCGAAACGCCCATGCTATCGTCCCGCCCCTTGAGTGGGTCGAAGTCCTGCGGGGGAAGGTGCGGGCACATCGCGCCTTCAGCAGGCGGGGGCTGATTTTTCGCAAGGGACGAGGGGATCAAGTCATGACGCGAATCCGCATGCCGCGCCGCCAGAGCTGGCTTCGGCGCTTCTTCGCCCTGGTGCCGGCCGTCGGCCTCGCCGGGGCCGTAAGCTGGCTCGCACAGGCGGCCAGCGCTCAGGAAGCGGCGCCCGCCGCCGAGAACTCGGTCGCGCGCACCTACCTCAACAAACCGCTCGTGCATCTGCCGATCGAGATCGACAACTCCTACCGCACCCAGGTCAACAGCCTCGTCCTCTACATGAAGGAAGGCGCGACCGGGAACTGGAGCCTCCGCGACAAGGGCAATGCCCTCCAGACCTCCTTCACCTTCCGCGCCCCCAAGGACGGCGAATACTGGTTCCGCATCGTCGCCGTCGACAACCAGGGCAAGGCGCATCCCGACGATCTGAACAAGGACCCGCAGGATTCGGTCGTCGTCGTCGTCGACCAGGTCCCGCCGGCCGTCGAGCTCGTCTATCACGGCGCCGCTCCCGAAGGGCAGATCGTCCAGTGCGAGGTGCGTGACACCAATCCCGACATGCTCAAGGTTCGCTTCTTCTACCAGACGCGCGACGGCATCTGGCGGACGCTCGATCCTCTGCCCAATCGTCCCGACGTCTTCTGCGTCCCCGCCCAGGCCGCGCTGACGAACCTGCTCAAGGTCATGGCCACCGACCTGGCCGGCAATAGCACTCAGCGCAGCTTCAACCTCGGCGAGCTCGCCGCCCGCGCCAGCAAGACCGGCACGCCGCTGATCACGAATGCTCCGGCACCGCTGCCACAGGCCGTCGCCCACGGCCCGCAGACGCCACTGATGCCCCAGGTCACCCAGCCCGCGCCGATGATGACGCCGCCGGCGCCGATGATGCCGTATACCGCTCAGACGACGCCGGTCGTGACGCAGCCCGCCTCGATGCCCACCGTGACGGCCGCCCAGGCCCCCGCGGTCGCCCCCGAGCTGCCGACCACGCAACCGCCGACGACGGCCATGCCCGACATGCCGCGCGACCTGCCGATCGCCAAGGAGCTCCCCTTCCAGCCGCAACAGGCCAATGCGCCGATCCGCTCGGCAAAGAGCCCCGCTCCGGCGATTCCCTCGGCCGGCCCGAGCCTCGAAGCGATTCCGTCGCGCACGTCGCAGCCGGCCGTGCAGCCGGAAACGACGACGACGACGACGACGACCGACGTTCAGACGGTCTCCGCCGGCAACCTGTCGCGCCAGTCGTCGCCGCAGGACATGCAGCTCGTCAACACGACGCAGGTGTTCCTCAACTACGCGTTCGAGAACGTCGGCGCCAGCGGCGTCGGCAAGGTCGAGATCTGGGCGACCCGCGATCAGGGCCAGACCTGGTCGAAGCTCGCCGAGGACGCCCAGCGCAAGTCGCCCGCCGAGGTTCGCCTGCCGGGCGAGGGACTGTTCGGCCTCAAGCTCGTCGTCAGCAACGGCCGCGGCTACGGCGCCCAGCCGCCGCAGGCCGGGGACCCGTCCGACTGGTGGATCGAGGTCGACACGACCAAGCCGAAGGCGACGCTCACCGGCATTCGCAACGGCACCGCTCAGGAAGGCGGCGCGGTCTACGTCCTCTGGCAAGCCGACGACAAGAACCTCGCCGCCGAACCGATCGAGCTCTACTTCGCCCCGAGCCGCGAAGGCCCCTGGACCATGATCGGCAAGAACATCCCGAACGACGGCCAGTACAAGTGGGTGCCGCCCGCCCAGGCCGGCTCCAACACCTACCTGCGGCTGCTCGTCCGCGACAAGGCCGGCAACGTCGCCCTGTCCGAGTCGGTGCAGCCGATCCCGCTCGACGACCAGTCGCGTCCCCGGATCCGTCTGATCAACGTCACCACGACGCCGGCGAATCTGCAGACGCGCTCGGGCAGCCCGACGGGCCCCGGCATGATCGTGCCGGTGATGGCGACCTCGACGCCCGCGAGCGGCAGCGGCCTCACGCAGGCCACCTACGTGACGCCGGGCCAGTAAGTCGATCGCTCAGCGAGCCGGCCGCGCGACCTCGAGGTCACGCGGCCGTTTTCGTTTTCTGCAAAATTGTCCTGGGAGACTTGAGCGCCGGATGCTGTCCTCGCGGCCTGGCGCGGGACAGTCGCCTACGGCTCCGCGCTAGACGGGCGATTGCATGTGCGATGCCGTCAAGTGCTGGACGATCGCATTCGCGGTGTCGGCCCACGAGGTAGGTCGATAGCTGGCCCGGATCGCCGCCTCACGGCGCTGTCGCGCGGACTCCTGGAAGGCGAACCGCGCGATCGTCGCCTTCCAGCTCGCGTCATCGTCCGGATCGCAAAGCTCCGTCAACTCCGGCGCGACCTCGGGGATCGACGCCGCCGACGAGGCGATCGTCACCTTGCCACGAGCGAGGCTCTCGCACACCGGCAAGCCCCAGCCTTCGTAATGCGACGGATAGAGCGTGAGCAAACAACGGCCATAGAGCCGAGCCAACTCGGCGTCGTCGACAGCATGCAAGAGACGGATGTGCTCATGCACCGACACATCGGCGGCGATGCGCCGCAGCAGGTCGTCGGTCAGCCAACCGCGGCTGCCGGCCAGTACGAGGAACGGCACGCGCTCCGGGCCGTGCACGGCGAGAAGGCGCCGCCACACGCGATAGAGCATCTCGTGGTTCTTGCGAATCTCGAGCGTTCCGACCGACAGCGCAAACGGTCGGCCCGCCGGCAGCGACCTCGGCCAGGCGCCGTCGTCGACAGCGCCGAAGTCATCGCCGAGCCGAAGCACCTCCGTCGGCGGCGTGGCAATGCCTGCCGCGCCACAGTATTCCGCGAAGTCGCGGCGTGTCTGCTGGGAGATGGCCAGGCAAAGATCGAGGCGCCGCGCCATGCCGCGCAGCCAGGGACGAAAGATGGGCTCGACGATCGGCGGAAAGTAATGCGGGAAGCGAACTGGGATCAGGTCGCACAGGACGAGCGCCAGGCGCACGCCGGTTCGCCGCCGCAGCCGGCGATAGAGCCGGGCCCCCGGGTCGGCCGTCCAGCCGCCGCCGAGCGAGACGAGCAGATCGCGCGGTCCCAGGTCGCGGATCTGCGTGAGCGGCGCCGGCAAGTTGCACAGGCTGCGCAGCCGGCCGCGGATGCGCAGACCCAGCGGCGGCCGCGGCGGCTCGTCGGCGACCGGCTCCTCGAATCGGCGGAAGATCGCCGACGGCGAAACCTCGCACAAACCGCAATGCTCGTCGACCACGCAGAGCCGGGCCGCCGGCTCGATGTGGAGAACCTCGCGCGCCAGCCGATGAATGAGGCGCGGCGTGCCGGTCGGCTGCGCGGGACTGCGCCTGAGCGCCGAGACGTCGAGCCAGATGCGTCGCCAGTGCGGATCCATGAGCCTCCTCGGGGCGGCGAACGATAGCGACCGGCCGCCCCCCTGGTCAAGCTCGCCTGCCCGCCTTGTCCGCAAACCCGCTTCCGGGGTAAACTCCCGGCTCGTCCTGCACGGAACAGGCCGCTCATGAAGATCGCGCTCGACCTCCGCCACCTCGCTCCCGCTGCGCCGCCGGCGTGGACGCCGTTCGTGCAGGCGCTCGAGGAATTGCTTCGAGACGACCGCGATCATCACTACCTGCTCTTCTGCACGCTGGCGAACTATCGGCTCCTCGCCGCCAGCGCTCCGAACCTTCGGCGGATCACTCTGCCTGACACGCAATATGACCAGGAGCTCGACAATCACCTCGCGGTGGAGGGCGATGTCGACGTGCTCGTTCGCACGGGCCCCGCGTCGGAGAGTCGCTTTCCGCTGTCTCGCCAGGTGATTTGCCTGACCGATCCGCACACGCAGACCGGTCCGGACCAGCTTCGCGTGCTCCGCGCGGTTCGGTCGGAGGCCGCTGTCCTTCTCGCCCTGACCGCGAAAAATATGACCGCGCTGCGCGCCGACCCCTGGACACGCTGCCAACACGTCTTGCTCGCCGAGAACGCCGACACGCTCCGCGAGGCAATTCGCCACGTTGCCGCGCCGGTCCGCGAAATCGAATCGTTACCGGTCGTTTCGATCGTGACCCCGTCGTTCAACCAGGGCCCCTACCTCCGCCGCACGATCGAGAGCGTGCTGAGCCAGGATTACCCCCACATCGACTACCGCGTCGTCGACGGCGGCTCGACGGACGACACGCTCGCCATCCTCCGCTCGTACGGCGACCGCTTCCCCTGGATTTCCGAACCCGATCGCGGCCAGGCCCACGCCATCAACAAGGGCCTCGCCAAGGCACGCGGTGAAATCTTCGCCTATCTCAACTCCGACGACCTGCTCCGCCCCGGCGCCGTGCGCCGCGTCGTCGAGCACTTCCGCCGTCGGCCGGCCTGCGATCTCGTCTACGGCCGGGCGATGTTCATCGATCCGGACGACCGCTACCTGGCGATGTACCCGACCCGGCCCTATTCGTTTGACGGGCTGATGGACGACTGCATCATCAGCCAGCCCGCCGCCTTCTGGACGCGACGCATCGCGGACGCCGTCGGCCCGTTCGATGAACACCTGCGGCTCACGATGGACTACGATTACTGGCTGCGCATCGACCGCGCGGGCGGCCGCATCGAGCACAGCGACGAGCTGCTGGCGTGCACGCGCATGCATCCGTCAACGAAGACCGCCGCCATGCCGCGCGAGCGCTTCTTCGACGAGATCTGGCGCACCTGCCTGCGGCACGGCGGCTACGTCTCCGCGAACTACGTCAGCGGCTGGGTGACGCTCTGCCTGGAGCGAAAGCTGCCGCTCCTTCGGCATCTGCACAAGCTCACCGTCGGCACGACGTACTACTGGCACAACGTCCGCCGGCGGCGCAAGGGTCCATCTTTCATGACGCGTGCCGCGTCCGCGCTCGTGCGAAAGATGAGCCGGCTGGTACATCGTCCCCCGCCAGGCGCCCGGCCCGACAACTGGCTGCCGCCCGAATGCGAGCTGGACGCTGTCAATGGCCTGTCACTGCTCGGCGAGGCGCCGGTGGCGATGAAGCTCGCCGTCTGGCAAGGCAAGCGTCACCTGACGACGATCGAGCTGCCGGCCCAGACGCCGGTCGCCGTCGACGTGCCCGAGGCCGCGGGCCCGGTGACGTTGCGATTCTCGGACCACGTGCCGTCGCTACTCGACGGTCAGCCGGTCGCGTTTCGGTTGTACGGCGCCAACCTCGAGCGCGACGCCGCGTAACGCACTGCAATGGCGGCCTATCCCGCCGTCGTCACATGCGCCAGCGCCACGCCGCCGGTGGTCACGTGATACTTTGCCACCATGTTCGGCGTCTCCCACGCCGGCATCCGATCCTCGCGCCGGACGTAGCGCAGGAATTGCTGCGTCACCTCGGCGAAGTGCGCCTCGTGGCCGATGCGATAGCGTTCCGGGATCACGACACGAAAGCCGCTCTCGCGCGGCTCGAGCGTGACGCCGGCGAACGCGGTCAACCGGCTCGCCGCCGCGGCACGAATGGCCGCGAGGTCTTCGGGACGCCGGGGCACCAGGTAGAGCTCCGGCCGGAACGACTCTTCGCGTCCCTGGCGGATCTCGACGCGCGCCCGCGAGCCCTGGAAGACCGCGAAGTGCGTGTCGCCGGCGCGTTCGTCGGGTGCTTCCAGTGCCCAGAGAACGTCGAGCCGAACGTGTACGCCGCGCACGGCGTAGGTGACCTGCGTGTTGCAGAAGTACGGCAAGACGTCGTTCTGGAGGCCCTCCCGAACGGATGCGGGAAAGTCGCTCTCGCCGGTGATCTGGCGGAAGTCGTCGCGCGACACGAGCGTCGGCCAGCGCCGCGCGTGCAGCAGCCTCACGTCGCAGTCGACGTCGATCGCCTGGTTCGCGAACAGGACCCACCCGACGAGATCGACGAGGTGCGTGCCGACGTCGCTCAATCCTTCGCCGAGTTCGCGAACGTCGAAGAACCACGCCGGGCGCCGCAGCGGCACGCCGGCGACGAGCTTCTTGAGCGCGTGACTGCTCTCCATGACCACCGCCGGCTGCTCGGCGCTCCCCGGCAGCGGCTCGCCGAAAACCTCCGGATCCTGCACGAGCGCTCGCTGGAGCATCGATGTGATCTCGTAACGCTCGGTCATGATGTCGTAGGCGATGGTGCCGCGCCGCTCGGCCGCCTCGAGCACCGCCTTCAGCCTCGGCACGTGGTCGGGGTTCACCACCCACGGCTTGTCGGCAAGTACATGGAAACCCGCCGCGACGGCCGTCTCGAGGTACTCGATCTTCCGCGCGTTGCGGCCCGACAGAACGACGATCTCCCCCGGGCGCTCGTCGAGGAAGCGCGCGAGATAGTCATCGCCCGCATGGACTTCAACCTGCCAGCGCGTGGGGTTGGCTGCACGCGTGTTGAAGCCGGCGAGCCGCTGCAGATGGCCGACAAGATCGCTGCCGAGCGGTGCGTATACATGCACGCGCGGCGATAGGCCCGGGGCCATTTCCTTCTGCACGAGGGCCGCATGGAAGTGTCCCGGATCGAGCGTCACGAGGCGCAGCGCGTCGGCCATTTCGGCCCTCCTTTTCCCTTGAGTTAATCGCTCCTTACGGTAACCTGAGGAGAGCGAGTTTGCCCGCCGATTCCTGCCTGCCTTCTACCGGCCGCGGCTCTCCGCGTGCCTTCCGGCCCAGTGACGGGTCATTCGAACATGAAGCGATTCCTGGCTGCTTGCTTCGCCTGCCTGGTCCCGGCCGTGGCGGCCGCGGACGAGATTTATCTGCGCGACGTCAAGCCGATCCTCGCGAAACACTGCACCGGCTGCCACGGGCCCACGAAGCAGAAGGCCGGCCTGCGGCTCGACACCGCCGCCGCCATCCTCAAGGGCCACGACGGCGGCTCGGTGATCGTCCCCGGCAAGTCGGCCGACAGCCTGCTCGTGAAGGCATTGCTCGGCGAGAAGGACGTACCGCTGATGCCCCCCGCCGAACGGCCGCGGCCGACGCCGGCCGAGATTGCGACGCTGCGCAGGTGGATCGACGCCGGCGCGCCGGCGCCGAAGGACGAGCAACCCGCGGCCGTCGCCTCGGCGAAGGCCGGCAGCGACCACTGGGCGTTCAAGCCGGTGCAGCGGACCGAGCCGCCGAAGGTCAAAGACGAGAAATGGGTGAAGACGCCGATCGATCGCTTCATCCTCGCGCGCCTGGAGAAGGAGCGGCTGAAGCCGTCGCGCGAGGCCGATCGGGCGACGCTGATCCGCCGTGCCAGCCTCGACCTGCTCGGTCTGCCGCCGTCTCCGAAGGAAATCGAGGCGTTCCTCGCGGATCGCTCGGCCGACGCTTACGAGAAGATGATCGATCGACTCCTCGAGTCGCCGCACTATGGCGAGCGCTGGGGGCGTCACTGGCTCGACCTGGCCCGCTACGCCGATTCCAACGGCTTTACCATCGACGGCCCACGCAGCATCTGGCCCTATCGCGACTGGGTGATCGACGCGTACAACCGCGACCTGCCGATGGACCAGTTCATCGTGCAGCAGCTCGCCGGCGACCTGCTGCCGAACGCGACCCTGCCGATGAAGGTCGCCACCGGCTTTCATCGCAACACGCTGATCAACCAGGAAGGCGGCATCGACGTCGAGATGTTCCGCGTCGAATCGATCATCGACCGCGTCAACACCACCGGCGCCGTCTTCCTCGGCCTGACCGTCGGCTGTGCCCAGTGCCACGATCACAAGTACGACCCGATCAGCCAGAGCGAGTTCTATCGCCTGTTCGCCTTCCTCAACAACTGCGACGAGCCGAACCTGTCGCTGCCGAACGAGCGCGAGAAGAAGGTCCTCGCCGACTACCAGGCGAAGCTGGCCGTGCTCGAGAAGGCCGTGAAGGGCCTCGACACGACGTCGCCGGCCAAGATGAAGAAGTGGGAGGCCCAGCTCCACGCCGATCCCAAGCTCCGCTCGATCGTGCTCGAAGGCGCGCCGCGCATCCGCGAGCTGGTCGACAAGACCGCCTCGCAGCGCACCAAGAAGGAGAGCGAGGAGCTCAAGCAATACCTCCGTCAGGCCGACCAGATCCCGCAGCTCGTCGCCAACCTCGCCGATCCCATTCCAGGCGGCCTGGCCAGCGCCGGCCTCTTCGTGACGCACGCGCATCTGCTCAAGTACCGCGATAGCGTCGAGAAGCAACTGGCCGACCTGAAGAAGCACAAGCCCGAGCCGGCGACGACGATGGTGCTCCAGGAACGGACGACGCCGCGCGACACCTTCTTCCTCATCAAGGGCGACTTCACCCGCAAGGGCAACAAGATGGAGCCCGGCGTGCCGGCCGCGCTCCATCCGCTCAAGGCGGGCCCGAAGCCGAATCGCCTCGACTTCGCCCGCTGGGTCGTCGATCCCGCCAATCCGCTGACGCCGCGCGTGCTGATGAACCGCGTCTGGCAGCACTACTTCGGCACCGGCATCGTCGAGACCGAGAACGACTTCGGCGCCCAGGGGACGCCGCCAAGCCATCCCGAGCTCCTCGACTGGCTCGCCGGCGAGCTGATCCAGCGCGGCTGGAGCCTCAAGGCGATGCATCGGCTCGTCCTCACGAGCGCCACCTATCGTCAGGAGAGCAAGCTTCGTCCCGACCTGGCGAAGTCCGACCCGCGTAATCATTTCCTCGCCCGGCAGAATCGGCTGCGTCTCGAGGCCGAGGTGGTGCGCGACGTCGCCCTGTCGGCGAGCGGCCTGCTCAATCCGACCGTTGGCGGCCCGAGCGTCTTCCCGCCGCAACCCGACGGCGTCTTCGCCTTTACGCAGGTGCAGCGCACCTGGACCGCGAACGACGGGCCCGATCGCTATCGTCGCGGCATGTACACCTACTTCTGGCGGTCGGCCCCGCATCCGGGATTGATGGCGTTCGACGCGCCGGACGCGAACGCCACGTGCACGCGCCGCAATCGCTCGAACACGCCGCTGCAGGCGCTGACGCTCCTCAACGACAAGGCGTTCTACGAGTTCGCGCAGGGCCTCGCCGCCCGCGTGCTCCGCGACGGCCCGAGCGAGGAACCCGAGCAGATCCGTTTCGCGTATCGCCTCTGCTTCGCCCGCGATCCGAGCTCGAAAGAGCAGGAGCGGCTGCTCGGCCTCTTGTCGACGCTGCAGCGCGATTTCGCCCAGGACCCAAAGGAAGCGGCCCGACTGGCACCGGCCGGGCTGGCGAAGGATGTTCCAACCGCCCGCGCCGCCGCGTGGACGCTGGTCAGCCGGGCGCTCTTGAACCTCGACGAATTCATTACCCGTGAGTGAGATCGCAGAATACATCATGCAGCCACTCCACCCCCTCCTCCATCGCACGCGGCGGCACTTCTTCCAGCAGTGCGGCGTCGGCGTCGGCTCGATGGCCCTGGCATCGATGCTCGATCGCGAAGCGCCCGCGGCGCCGGCGCTGGTCAATCCGACCGCGCCGAGGCGGCCGCACTTCGCGCCGAAGGCGACCAGCGTCATCTACCTCTTCATGGCCGGCGGCCCCAGCCAGCTCGAGATGTGGGATCACAAGCCCGACCTCAATCGCTATCACAACGAGCCGATCCCGCAGTCGTTCATCGAGGGACGCCGCTTCGCGTTCATGGACAGCTTCGCGCGCCAGCCGCCGAAGCTGCTCGGTGTCCGCCGGCGCTTCCAGCGCGCCGGCAAGCGCGGCACCTGGGTCTCCGAATGCTTGCCGCACACCGCGTCGGTCGTCGATGATCTCGCGATCGTTCGCACGGTGCAGACAAACGTCTTCAACCACGGCCCGGCGAAGGTCTTCGTCAACACCGGCTCGCCGCAGTTTGGCCGGCCCGCAATGGGCGCCTGGGCGGTCTACGGTCTTGGCAGCGAGTCGCAGTCGCTGCCCGGCTTCGTCGTGCTGCAATCGGGCCCGCGCGGCCCACGCGGCGGCGCCGGCCTCTGGGCAAGCGGCTTTCTGCCGACGACGTTCCAGGGCGTCCCGTTCCGCAACACCGGCGAACCGATCCTCAACCTCTCAAACCCCGACGGCCTCTCTGCCCAGCGCCAACGGCAGATGCTCGACGCCGTTCGCGACCTCAACAGCCAGCGCCTCGACGTCACCGGCGATCCCGAGATCGCCACGCGCATCTCGTCCTACGAGATGGCCTTCCGCATGCAGACGAGCGCCCCGGAGCTGATCGACGTCTCCGGCGAGACGCAGCAGACGCTGAACATGTACGGCGCGACCCCCGGCCGGCCGTCCTTCGCCAACAACTGCCTGCTCGCCCGCCGGCTCGTCGAGCGCGGCGTGCGCTTCATTCAGCTGTACCACACCGACTGGGATCACCACGGCGACACGGTGAACAATCTCACGACCGGCCTCGACGGCCGCTGCAAGGAAGTCGACCAGCCATGCGCGGCGCTGATCCGCGACCTCAAGCAGCGCGGGCTGCTCGAAAACACCCTGGTCGTCTGGGGTGGCGAGTTCGGTCGCACGCCGATGGGCGAGAACCGCGACACCGTCGGCCGCAACCATCACATCGACGCCTACACGATGTGGTTCGCCGGCGGCGGTGTGAAGCCCGGCGACATCGGCCAGACCGACGAGTTCGGCTTCGGCGCTGTCGAGGACAAGGTCCATGTCCACGACGTCCAGGCCACGATCCTGCACCTCCTGGGCCTCGACCACAAGCGTCTAACGTTCCGCTTCCAGGGCCGCGACTACCGGCTCACAGATGTGCATGGCGAAGTCGTGCGCAAGATGCTAGCCTAGCATCCGAAGCCCGTGGCTCAGCGCAGCGATGCCGCGGGATCCAAGCGCCACGCCATCCCGGGGAATCGCCGCCGCTGCGCAACGCCCCATCCCCGGGCTTCAGGTCGGTCGGCCATGTCCGACGTCACGCGCATCCTGTCCGCCATCGACCAGGGCGACCGCCAGGCGGCGGGCCAGTTGCTGCCGCTGGTCTACGAGGAGCTGCGCCAGCTCGCGGCCGCTCGTCTGGCGCAGGAGCGGCCGGGGCAGACGCTCGAGGCGACGGCCCTGGTGCACGAAGCGTATCTGCGGCTGGTAGGCGCGGCGGGGTCGGCGACCTGGGAGAGCCGGCGGCATTTTTTCGCCGCTGCCGCCGAGGCGATGCGCCGGATCCTTATCGATCGAGCGCGCGACAAGGGACGTCTCAAGCGGGGCGGCGGCTGGAAACGACTGCAGCTCGACTGGATCGAGCTCCCTGCGGAAGAGACCTCCGACGGCCTCCTCGAGGTCGACACCGCCCTCGAGAAGCTGGCTCACGAGGATCCGCTGGCCGCGGAGCTGGTGAAGCTTCGCTTCTTCGCCGGGCTGACGTTGGACGACGCCGCTCGCGCCCTGGACATGGCGCCCCGCACCGCCGACCGCTACTGGGCGTTCGCCCGCTCGTGGCTCTACGAAGAGCTCCGCCGGGACGATCCGGAAAAGAATCTTCCGGAGAATGGCGCCGGGCGCACGCCGACGGAGCATTGAGGGGTAGAGCCGACTGCTCGCAGGAACCCTCGCATGACTTCCACTCAGGGGGAGCTCCGCGCCGTCTTCTTTGAGGCGCTGGACCGACCGGCTGCTGAGGAACGGGCCGCCTACCTCGACGCCGCCTGCGCCGGCCGCCCCGAGCTCCGCGCCCGTGTCGAGGCGCTCCTCGAGGCCCACCGCTCGACCGACGGCTTCCTCGGTGAGCCGGGACGAGCCGTCGGGGCTGACGAGCGGCCCGGTGCGGTCATCGACTCCTACAAGCTCCTCGAGGAGATCGGCGAGGGGGGCTTCGGCGTCGTCTTCATGGCCGAGCAGACCAAACCGGTCCGCCGCAAGGTCGCGCTCAAGGTGCTCAAGCCGGGAATGGACAGCCGACAGGTCATCGCCCGCTTCGAGGCGGAGCGGCAGGCGCTGGCGCTCATGGACCATCCGAACATCGCCCACGTGTTCGACGGCGGCGAGACGGCCTCGGGCCGGCCCTACTTCGTCATGGAGCTGGTCCGCGGGGTGCCGATCACCGACTACTGCGACCAGAACGGCCTCGCGCCGCGCGAACGGCTCGAGCTGTTCGCCGCCGTCTGCCACGCGGTGCAGCATGCCCACCAGAAGGGCGTCATCCATCGCGACCTCAAGCCCTCGAACATCCTCGTCACGCTCCATGACGGCGTCCCGGTGGTGAAGGTCATCGACTTCGGCATTGCCAAGGCCACCGGCGAGCGCCTCACCGACCGGACGCTCTTTACCAACTTCTCACAAATGGTCGGCACGCCGCTCTACATGAGTCCGGAGCAGGCCGAGATGAGCGGCCTCGACATCGACACGCGCTCGGACATCTACTCGCTGGGCGTGCTCCTCTACGAGCTACTGACCGGAACGACACCCTTCGACCGGGAGCGGCTGCGGGCGGTCGCCTACGAGGAGATCCGCCGCATCATCCGCGAGGAAGAGCCGCCCCGGCCGAGCAAACGGATCAGCACGCTCGGAGCAACGCTGACGGCGGTGTCGGCGCAGCGCAGCATGGAGCTACGGTGCCTGCGCCAACTGCTGCGCGGTGAGCTCGACTGGATCGTGATGAAGGCCCTCGAGAAGGACCGCAGGCGCCGCTACCAGACGGCGAGCTCGTTTGCGGCCGACGTGCAGCATTACCTCAAGGACGAGCCGGTGCAGGCGTGTCCGCCGTCGGCGACGTATCGGTTCGGAAAGTTCGCACGCCGGCACAAGGTGGCCTTGACGACGATCACGCTGGTGGCGCTGGCGCTGCTTTTCGGCCTCGGGATGAGTCTGCGGGAAGCGTCCCGGGCAGGCCGGGCCGAGGCACAGGAGCGCGAGGCCCGAAGGCTGGCGCAGACGCGGCTCTACGCCGCGCGCCTGGCCGAGGCTCGGGCGCTGCGCCGCGGCGGCCAGGTCGGCCAGCGGCTGGATAGCTTACGGGCTCTCGAGGAGGCGATTCGACTGGCCCGCGATCTCGATCTGGGGCCGGCCGCAGTGAACGGCCTTCGCAATGAGGCGATCGCTTGCCTGGGGCGTCTCGACCTGCTCCGCCTCCACGAATGGCCGACCGAGCTGCCGGCAATGGAGGACAAGGTGATCTTTGACGCGGCACTCGAGCACTACGCCGTCACCGATGACCGGGGTCTGGTCATCGTCCGCCGCACCGACACCAATCAGGAAGTGGCTCGCTTGATCTGCTCGCCTCAGGCCATCCACGGGTTCCGGTTCAGTCCGGACGGCAAATGGCTGGCGACCTTCACGACCGGGCAAGAGGCTCGTCTCGTGACGGTCTGGGATTGGCGTCGAGGCAGCTCCGTCTTCCAGACCCAGCACGACCTGGCCAAATTCCCCGCGGTGGTTGCCTTCACTGCCGACAGCCGCCGGCTCGTCGTCTCCAAAGGGAAGTCGATCTCCGTTCTGGAGGTCCCTAGCGGGCGCGAGGTCCAGAACCTGGCTCGCGAACTACCGGCCCACTCGTTGGCCGCTTCGCCGGACGGGGCGCGGCTGGCAGCGGCCGGCCAGGCGAGCCGGCAGATCGAGGTCTACGACCTGCTCACCGGCGAATTGGTTTGCCAGTTGCCGCACGACACGGCCATTAGCGGCCTCGCCTGGGACCCGAGCGGGCGTCTCCTGGCTGCCGGCGGCGCCGATGACTTCTCGATCCACGTTTGGGATGTTCCCAGCGCGCGGGAACAGGCCGTCCTCCGCGGACACCAGGAGGCGCCGTGGAACCTCAGCTTCGCGCCGGGTGGACTCCTGGCCAGCACCTCGTGGGACGGGACCGTTCGCCTTTGGAATCTGGCAGGCGGCCAGGAAGTGCTTCGCCTCGCCGGCACGCACTGCCAGTGGAGCCGAGATGGCCGCGCTCTGGCGTGCCGGGTGGGCCAGAAGGTCGAGGTGTGGCAAGTCGTCGGGGGTGAAGAATACCACGCGCTCGCCTGGCAGAGGACTGCCGGCCGCAGCACCAATTTCGCTGCCGGCCTCAGCCCCGACGGTCGTTGGCTGGCGCTCGGCCAGCTCGACGGGCTGCGCCTGTTCGACCTCGCCCTCGAGCGTCAGACCGCCTTCCTGCCCATCGGGACGACGCGCGGCAGTCTCTTCTTGCCTTCGGGAAAAGATCTGCTCACCAGCGGACCCCAGGGGCTCCATCGTTGGCCATTGGACCAGCAGCAAGGAGTCCTGCGGCTCGGTCCGCCGGCGAAGCTCGCAGAGGTGTCTGCCGCTCTGGCCACGGACCGCAAGGGAAAGCACCTGGCGATCGTCGATCCGACGGCAGACGCTGCCGCGATCCTCGACGTGGCAGACAGCGCGGCGCGGGCACGGCCCCTCCGTCATCCCCGCGCCGAGTCGGTCGCCGTCAGCCCCAACGGACGCTGGCTGGTGACCGGCACGCGCAGCGGCTACGGCGTCTGCGTCTGGGACACGGCGACCGACCGGCTGCTCCGCGACTTGCAGCCGGCCAGCCGCAGCGCCGCGGTCGCCTTTCGGCCGGACGGCGCTCGGCTGGTGACCAGCACGGTCGGCGGCACCGCCGACGCGCGGACCAGTTGGTGGGAGGTCGCCGCCGACGTCGATGCGTGGCGCGAGCTGCGGCGGCTCCCCGAGCACGGGCCGTTTGCCTGGGCCCCGGACGGCCGGCTCTTCGCCCAGGCGCTCGATCGTTATCGCGTCCGACTTACTGACGGCGACGGCGGCCAGGAGCTCGCCATCCTCGAAGCTCCCGATGACGTGCAAGTGCATCATCTGCTTTTCACTCCCGACGGCAGCCGTCTCATCGTGCTCGCGAATGAGCCGGCGCATGTCCGCGTCTGGGACCTGCGCCTCGTCCGCCGTCGACTGACCGAGATGGACCTCGACTGGGACGCTCCCCCGTACGCGGCGCCGCAACCGGGGCCGGCCGCTCCAATTCGTGTCGAGACCGATCTGGGCCGCCGCTTCCCGAGCGCGGACTCCCCGAAGGGGCCAGGTCCCTAACAACCCGTCGTTTCGTCGGCTAATGAACCGAGCTTCCGCAAGCGCCCGAAGGTGTGCTTGCCAGGCCGCGGGCGCTCGCGCCGCGCGCTGCGCCCCGGCACGATCCTTCCCTCTATTCATGAAAGGTCACGTCGATGCCGCTTCCTTACTCCACCAAACGTCGATGGTCCTTGTCCAAGTCATCGCGGCTGCGGGGCCGCCGGGCGGGCGGACGCTTCTTCCGGCCAGGCGTCGACCTCCTCGAGGACCGGTGTCAGCCGAGCACCTTCACCGTCGTCAACACCCTCGACAGCGGCACCGGCTCGCTGCGCCAGGCGATCCTCGATGCGCGAACGTCCGGTGATCGAATCGAGTTCGCCATCCCCGGGGCCGGCGTGCACACGATCTCGCCTCTCAGTCAGCTGCCCACCTTAGCCAGCGGCGTGACAATCGACGGCTACACGCAACCCGGCGCTAGCCCGAATACCCTCACCGTCGGCGACAACGCCGTCCTGCTCATCGAGCTGGAGGGCAGCCAGGCCGGCGGCGGCAGCCCCGGCCTCGATCTGTCGGCCCAAGACACCGTCCGTGGCCTGGTCATCAACAGCTTCTTCGGCGACGGCATCCGCGTGTTAGGCGGCGCAGATAACGTCATCGCGGGCAATTTCATCGGCACCGACGCCGCCGGCGGCCAGGCCCTGGGCAACCGCCAGGGCATCTCCGTGCAACAGGCGCCCGGCATCGTCATCGGCGGGACGGCGCCCGCCGCCCGCAATCTGATTTCAGGCAGCCAGGAGTACGGCATCTACATGGCCAACCTCGTGTCGCAGTCCCGGATCCAGGGCAACTACATGGGCACGAACGCCGCCGGCACCGCCGCGGTGCCCAATGCGAGCTCGGCCATCGCCTTCTCCGCAGGGCCGACGAGCGGACCATTCGACAACACCATCGGCGGCAGCGCCCCCGGTGCGGGCAACCTCATCTCCGGCAACGGCTTTGACGGCATCAGCATGGGGATCGGCGGCGACAACGTCGTCGAGGGGAACCTCATCGGCACGCAGGCGGACGGTGTCAGTCCGCTCGGCAACGCGAATATCGGCGTGCGCGTCGGCGGCTTCGGCGGCGACAACAACCGTGTCGGCGGCACCGCACCGGGGGCCGGAAACGTCATCGCCTTCAACGGCAGCGCGGGCGTCGCCGTCAACGGCGCTCGAGGCCATTCGATCTTGTCCAACGCGATCTTCAGCAACGGCGGCCTCGGCATCGATCTCAGCGGCGGCCCGCAGAACTCGTTCGGCGTGACCCCCAACGACGCCGGCGACGCCGACGGCGGACCGAACCGGTTACAGAACTTTCCCGTACTGACGGCCATCGCCGCCGGCGCCGGCAGCACCACCGTCACCGGCGCCCTCGACAGCGTCGCCGACGAGGACTTCCGCATCGAGTTCTTCGCCAGCGACGATTGCGATCCGTCCGGATTCGGTGAGGGACAACAGTTCCTCGACTTCATCAATGTGCACACCGACACCGGCGGCCAGGCGAACTTCTCCTTCACCGCGACCGGCGACCTCCGCGGCCGACACATTAGCATGACCGCCACCCGCGCCAGCACGTCCGATACCTCCGAGTTCTCGCCCGCCTATCCTGTGACGAGCATGGGCGTGACCAATACGGCCGACACCGGTCCCGGCTCCTTGCGCGACGCCATCAACTGCGCCAACAACGTGCCCAACATCGACCGCACCGGCGACGGCGTGGCCGACCCCGATGTCATCACCTTCGCGATTCCCGGCGCCGGCGTGCACACGATTCAGCCCGCCACGCCCCTGCCGAGTGTCACCGACCCCGTCGTCGTCGACGGTTACACGCAGCCCGGCGCCAGCGCGAACACGCTGACCGTCGGCGACAACGCCATGCTCCTGGTCGAGCTCGACTTCCAGCGCACGAGCGGCAACGGGCTCGCCCTCGCAGGCCCCGGCGGCAGCACCGTTCGCGGACTCGTGCTCAACAACTACAAGTTCCAGTTCGGCTCGGGCGGCGCCGGGATCCGCATCACCAGCGCCGACAACGTCGTCGAAGGCAACTTCATCGGCACCAACGCCGCCGGCAGCGCCGAGCAACAGGCCTCACGCCTCGGCACCGCCACCGGCGTCCTCGTCCTGAGCGGCACCCACAACCTGATCGGCGCCAGCGCACCGGCCGCGCGCAACGTCATCTCTGGCAACAACTCGAGCGGCATCGACCTCCGCAGCAGCGCCGACGCCAACACCGTACAGGGAAACTACGTCGGCACCAACGCGGCCGGCACCGCCGCCGTGCCCAACGGCAACGCCGTCTTCATCAACGGGGCCGACAACGTCATCGGCGGCGCCACCAGCACGCCGGGGACCGGCGCCGGCAACGTCCTCGGCGGCAATGACGGCGACGGCGTCCAGATCTCCGGCGGCAGGGGCGGTAACACGATTCAGGGAAACCTCATCGGCCTCGACGCCACCGGCACCAAGGCCCTCGGCGAGATCCAGGTCAATCGCTTTGGCGTCTCGATCTCTGTCCCCAACAACCTCGTCGGCGGCGCCGGGCCCGGCGAGGGCAATGTCATCTCCGGCCAGCCGCTCGCCGGCGTGGAGCTCCGCCGCGGCAACGGCAATCGCGTGCAAGGCAACTTCATCGGCACCGACATCACCGGCACGCTCGCCATCGGCAATGAAACCGGCGTGCTCCTCGAGGAGGCGAGCCATGTCCTCGTGGGCGGAACCACGCCGGGCGCCCGCAATGTGATCTCGGGCAACACCGGCGTCGGAGTCGACCTCGACTACTCCTTTGACGATGCGATCGACATCCTCGTGCAGGGCAACTTCATCGGCACCACGAGCTCCGGCAGCGGGCCCCTGGGCAACGGTTCCTTCGGAGTCCACGTCAATCTCGATGAGGATGCTTCTGCCGACTTCGTCGGCGGCAGCGCCCCTGGAGCGGGAAACCTCATTGCCTTTAACGGCGCCGACGGCGTTTTCGTCGAGGACGGGACGAACTTCGCTATCCTCGGCAACTCGATCTTCGCCAATGCGGAGCTTGGCATCGACCTCGGCCCGGAGGGCGTTACCGACAACGACGCCGGCGACAGCGACAGCGGCCCCAACAAGCGTCAGAACTTCCCCGAGTTGGCCGGCGCGGCCGTCTCCGCCGGCAGCACCATTGTCACGGGCACGCTCAGTAGCACCCCCAACACGACGTTCCGCGTCGAGTTCTTCGCCAGCGCCTCGGCCGACCCGACCGGCTTCGGCGAAGGACAATCTTTTCTCGGCTTCCTCACGGTGACCACCGACGCCGCCGGCACCGTCAGCTTCACGGCGAGCGTGGCGGAGGCGCCGAGAGGCCAGGCGTTCCTGACTGCCACGGCCACCGACCCGCTCGGTAATACGTCGGAGTTCTCGGGCAACGTGCCGATTGCGGGCGTCAGCGCCAACCAGCCGCCGCAAGTCCGCGACGACAGCGCCACGACGCCCGCGAACACGCCGGTGACGATCGCCGTGCTCGCCAACGACACCGATCCCGACGGCGACTCGCTCACCATCACCGGCGCCACGCAGGGGGCCCACGGCTCAGTAACCGTCAATGAAAATGGCACGCTTACCTACACGCCCCAGGCCGGCTTCAGCGGCAGCGAGACGTTCCACTACACGGCCAGCGACGGCCACGGCGGCACGGGCACGGCCGCCGTCACCGTCACGGTCACCGCCGCGAGAGGCGGCGTCGTGGCCAAGCCCGATACCTATCACTCGCTCGAGGACTACGTCCTCCGCGTGCCCGCCTCGCGCGGTGTCCTCGCGAACGATTCCGGCGGCCCGCTCACGGCGCGGCTCGTGCACGGAACGCGTCACGGGCGCGTGGTCCTGAGCGCTGACGGCTCATTCCGCTACACGCCGCAACCAAACTTCAACGGCCCCGACTTCTTCCAGTACATCGCGTCCAACGGCGCGGCGACCTCCGGCGTCATCCGCGTGCGAATCAACGTCGAGCCGGTCCCGGATCCCCTCGTTTATGACCATGGCACCTTCTTCGTGCCGGGCATGCTGTCCGAGCTCGCCCGCGTCCGCGTCGACCTGCTCGGCGAGTATGCCGCTTTCAACAACGAAGTCGGCCTGGTGCGCGTCGACGACGCAAGCGGGCGGATCGGCAACCTGCGGCCCGGACAGGCAGGCTACCTGGAAGCCGCCCGGGACAGCGGCCGCTGGCAGCGCCTGTTCGCGAGCGGGCAGCGCGCCGCTGCACCGGTGTTCGTGACGCTGCGCGCCGGCGAGCACTTCACGCTCTTCATCGTGCAGAACAACACGCTGGAAGCTGCGCTTGCGGGCCAGACCCGCCAGCGCCGCCCGCCGGTGTTCTTCGTTGACCCCGCCGCCAATGCCGATGGCATCGCTCACGTCATGCTTCGAGGCCAGGGTGCGAGCTACCAGCTCGGCTGGGAAGACATGCTCGGCGGCGGCGACTTCGATTTCGACGATGTTATCCTCGCGATCCAGTCGGTTCGCTGACACAGCGGGAGCCGCAGGCGACCGCGAACCGAATCGCGCGCGGACGTTCGAAGTAGTTTCCGCGCGGGATTCTCTTCGCGGTCGCCTGCGGCTCCCCGCTAAAAGGGGCCCTTGCAACGGCGCCTTTACGACCGGGCCCCGAAGTAGAACGCGACCACCGCCCCAAGGATCCCTTCGCTCACCGGCAGCGACAGCCGCTCGGTCACACTCGTGCCGATGACGAGATGCACGATCGCCGCGACCACGAGGCCGACGAGGGCCAGGAGCGAGATCCACGCTTCGAAGTCCTTCCACGCCACCGGCGCCCGACCGTGCCCGAGAAGCGCGTGCAAGATCAGACCGAGGAAGAAGCCGCCGAGGATCGCGAGCGGCATGTACGGCTGCAACTTCAGCTCGTCGAGTGACGCCTCAAAGTGATGACGCAACCGCTCGGGGTCGCTGTAAAGAAGCCAGCCAATCGTGCCGCCGATCACGAGGAAGATCAGGATTCGCACGGCGCCGCCCGGCAGGTAGAGCGGCTTGGCGTCTTGGGACTCGCGCGCGGCAATCGTCACGCCATGCGCAGCGAAGTAGTGGCCCAGCGCCAGAAACAGCAGATACACGAGATATGGCGGCACATGGACGTTCGTCCGCTCCGGCAGGAGCAGGATGCCGCACACGAGGCCGACGATGACCAGCACATGGGCCGCGCGCACGCTGCCGGCGGGCAGGCCAAGGGCATGACGTCGCGGCGTCTGCGGGACGGTGCTCATGCGTACTTCTCCACCAAGGCTGCTCTGCCCCTTATTCGCTGCAGGCGCCCGATCCTTAGAGCACCACCAGGAAGAAATGAACGAACGAACAACGAACGAAGGAACAAGGAGGAAGTTAAACCAAGCCAGCTCGACTTCACTTGTTCGTTGTTCATTCGTTCGTTGTTCGTCCGTTCATTTCTTCCGATCGGTCTTAGGCGGTTTCACTCGTTTCCACTGGCGATGCTTCGGCGGCCCCGTTCGTCTTTCCCCGATAAATCCGGTCGATGCGCTCGCGGTTGAGGCCCAGCACGCGATCAAAGCGGCTCAGCTTCATCCCCTCGATGCCCGGGTTCTTGTCGGCGAGCCCCTCGAGGATGCGGACGTCGAGCTGGATCTCGTAGTCGAGCTTGCGTCGCATCAGCCACTTAAAGAGCCGCATCCCACCGTACTTGCCCGGGTAGCGCGACTTCGTGAAGGCGAACGTGAAGAGCATCGTCTCCTGATCGTCGACCGGGATGAAGAAGATGTAGAGCCGCCAGCGCACCATGCTCTCGCGGCCGGTGCGCGGGCACTGCCACCAGTGGTCGTAGATCGAGTAGACCGGCGAAAAGTGGGTCGTCCAGTCGTCCATGAACTGGTAGTCGTCGCCGATGCCGAGCATGACGCGCAGGAGGTTCGAGAAGTTCTTGCGCGGGCCACGATTGATGACACGAACGCTGGTGTCGGTCGGCTGGAATTCGACCTCGACCTCGTGCATCCGTTCGAGCGGGTAGCCGAAGAACGCATGCGTCGTCGGCGTGTGCTCGATCTCGCAGAAGTTGTCGACGACGAGCTCGAGCGGCGCCTTCACGCGATGGAAGAGATTGCAGATGTTGTAATAGCCGTCGACGTCGAACGGCGGAAACTCGGCCTGCGCCGCGGGATCCTTCACCCAGATCGCCCCATGACGTTCGACGACGTCGTAGCGGCGGGCGCAGGCATAGAGCTTGGGAGTCGCCGGGCTCTCGCCGGCTCCCTGGCAGTCGTAGGTCCAGCCGTGATAGAGGCACAGGAGGCGTTCGCCGGCGACCCGGCCCATACTGAGCTTCATACGGCGATGCGGACACTGATCGTCGAGGGCCCCGAGCTGGCCCGACGGCGTGCGCCAGACGACGAGGTTCTGCCCGGCGACGCGCACCCCGACGGGCGCCTTGCCGAGATCGCGGGCGAGCAGCACCGGGTGCCAGTGGTTCAGGGTCGCCATGGTCGGCTCGCGGGAAAGTGGAGCGAAGGATAAGATACGAGCCGATCGATAAGCCGTCCGTGGGAGAGACGCGATGGGCGCTGCAGGACTGGGAGGTGGACTCGGTCCGGCGATGCTGCTGGTATGCACGATCGTCGGCCTGGCGATCTTCACGCCGCTGATGCTCATCTTCTGCGCCCGCTGCTACTACGTCGTCCTGACGATGTCGTCGACGGGCGAGGAGCGTTTTCGCTGGCCCAAGGACACGTTCATCGAGTGGGTCGGCCAGGCGCTGCCGATCATCGGCCTGCTCTTCTTCTGGGGGACATTCGGCGTCCTGTGCGTCGGGCCGCTCCTTCTGATCAGCTCGGGGGGCATCTTTGCCGCCGTCGTGTTGCTCTTCTTCTATCTGGCCATGCCGGTGACGCTGTGCTCGATGTTCATGGGGCCGTCGAAGCTGATGCTGTTCTTTCCGCCACTCATCGGCCGGCTGCTGTTTCAATCGAATGGCCTGGCCTACGTCTACGTCATCAATCTCGCTCCGTGCACGGCAACGCTCGCGGCACTCTATTTTCTTTTGCGATCCGAGCCCTGGGCGATGCCGCTGTTCAGCGTGCTCCTGCCGCCGACGCTGCTCTTACATGCCCGCAGCTGGGGCCGGCTCGTCTGGCTGGCGATGAACTACGACCTGCCGAAGCCGAAGCGAAAGAAGCGCAAGAAGGCTGCTGCGGTCGTGGAGCTCGAGCCGCTGGACGAACCGGTGCCCGAGACCGCGGTGCGCGCCGCCGCCGGCAGCCGCCAGGAGGCCGAGGATGACGCGGCGTATGGCGTGCACGACGAAAATGAAGGGCCCTCGGCGGAGGCGAAGGTCGACCTCGTCGAATACTACGCCAAGCAGCGCGAGTACGAGAAAGAGCTGAGGAAGCGTGCCGGCGACCCCAATCCCGATCCGCTCCGCCAGGTCGAGCCGCCGACGCTCGCCAGGGCGCTCGGCCGGGGGATCTTCTCGTATCTGCTTTACGAGGAGACGCTCACCGCCTGCCTCGCGATGTGCGCGGTCAGTCTCGGCTGGACCGGCCTGATGCTCATGCTCGTCCAGCTTCTCGGCCGCCTGGTGTGAGATCACCCGATCACGGCAAATCCGGGGCGAGGTCCTCGCCGCGAGCGCTGCAGAGGGCACGCCAGTTCGCCAGCGTGATATTATCGGATACGAACTTCACGCTGCCGTCGCAGAGCGACGTGTTGACCCCGGCCGCGTGCCGGCTGCGTGCCGCGAACATGGTCGGATCCGTGCCCGTGCTCACGGCACACGGCGGGTTTGGCAGGTTGGAAACGCAGTAACCGGACGTGTAGATGCGATCGGCAGTCGTGCTGTTCGGCTCAAGGTAGCCGGTAAAGCCGGCCGCGTCGCCCCACCAGGTGAAGCCGCGAAGGTCGGACCCCTGGCCCTGCACGACCTCGCCGAAGAGAAAGGTCGAGGAGGTGCCGTCGGTGATGTCTTTCCACTTGCGGCCTGAATTGCGCTCGAAGAACTTCTTGGACGGAATGAACGGAGCTCCGCCATTCTTGACGCCGTTGAGGGTGGCCGGCTGGCTGTAGCCGGTGTTGCCGACGTTGGCGGCGTAGTTGTGACTCGTGATCGGCGGAATGGGGTCGTTGGGCATGTCCGAGGGACAGGTCATGACGGCCAGGCGATGATTGGTGACGTTGGTGGTGTTCGGCGCGCCGCTATAGCGCGCCCCGGTGGTGTCGTCGCCGCCCCAGTTCTGGTAGATGTCGCTCAGACCTCCTTGCTCGATGTACGGCAAGATGATCACGACCCAGGTGCCCCAGCAGCAGGCGTTGGGCCCCTGGTAGGCGGGCACCGAGGAATTGGCGTCGTAGTAACTGTGCACGGCCAGTGAGATCTGCTTGAGATTGTTCTGGCACTGCGTTCGATTCGCCGCCTCGCGCACCTTCTGCACCGCGGGCACGAGCAGGGCGATCAGCACGGCGATGATGGCAATGACAACGAGGAGTTCGATAAGAGTGAAGGCGGATCGGGACGTTCGCATGAGGCGGGGTGCTCGATCAGGGAATGTCGAAGTCGAATTTGTTCTCGCCGTCGGCGCGGACCTCGACGATGAGCTTCGTCTTTGCATTGTATTCTGCCGGGATGCGATCTGCCGAGAGCCGATTCGACTCGGGGCCGGGCGGCCCTTCGATCTTCACCTTTTCGTCCGCTGCAGAGATCTTCACCCGATAGCTGCCGGGAGGAAGTCCCTTGGCCGCCGGGATCGCGAATCTGCCGTCCTTGATCAGAGTTCCGCGCGCGACTTCAATTGCGGGATCGGCGGCGACGAACTGAATGGTTCCCGTATCGAGGGGCTGCTTTTTGAAGGTGACTGTCCCCGAGACACCGTAGAGGCCGGACGGCCCGCCGCCGCAGCCCGCGAGCGCGATCAATGTCGACAAGCCAAGAGGGACGGCCTTCGCTCTTATCACGACAGTTTTCCCGCAAACGGTGTCCCATGGCATTAAAGCGAGGGCGCCCGGGGCTCGGCAAGCGACCGCGCAAGGAAACAGCCCCCAGTGGGGGCTGTCTCGAGGTCCGCAAGGGAAAGGCGCCGTCAAAGGGCGACGGTGCTCCATCGGCGCGCCGCACTGCTGTCCACGCTCAGCAGTTCCGGTTCAAGAGAGCACGTGAGCGTATAGGCGCCGCAGTGCGGACAGGGGCGCGATTCGATGGTCTGTCGCTCGTAGAGGCTGAACGACGTCTGCAGCGACCAGATCCGCTCACACGATTCGCACGTGATGGTGCAACGCTCCACCTAAAGCCCTCAGGGTGCCGATTTTGGTACACTAGCCGGGTCCCGGCGAGACATCCGGCAAAGACGATAAAGTCGTTTATCGACCATCCACGAGGGAAACTTGAATGGCCGAGCCGAAAAAAGGCACGTACCGCTTCACCTTCGGCCCCTGGAACATCAGCATGGGCGCCGACCCTTTCGGACCGCCGGTCCGCAAGGAGGTCTCGTTCGCGGCCAAGATCCGCGAGTACAAGAAGCTCGGCTTCGACGGCGTCCAGTTCCACGATGACGACGCAGTGCCCGGCCTCGATGATCTGGGCCCCGACCAGATCGCCCGCGCCGCGGCGAAGGTGAAGCGCATGCTCGACGGCGAAGGGCTGTTCGCCGAGTTCGTGGCCCCGCGTCTGTGGGAACATCCGCGCACCATCGACGGCGCGTACACGTCCAACAGCGCCGCCGACCGCAAGTACGCGCTCGAGCGTTCCAAGCGCGCCGTCGACATCGCGCACGCGCTCGATTGCCGCGACATCGTCCTCTGGCTGGCGCGCGAGGGGACCTACATTCGCGAGTCGAAGGACCCGATCCAGGCGGTCGCGCGAATCGTCGACGCGGTCAACACGCTGCTCGAGCATTCGCCGAACATCCGCATCCTCGGCGAGATGAAGCCCAACGAGCCGATGGACCAGGCGTACCTGCCGACGGTCGGCCACTTCATGAGCCTCGTGTATCGCACGGCCGATCCGAGCCGCGTCGGCGTGCTGATCGAGTCGGCCCACTCGATCCTCGCGGGGCTCGACCCGTCCGACGACATGGCCTTCGCGCTGTGGCACGGCAAACTCTGGAGCGTGCATCTGAACGACCAGAACGGTCCGAAATACGACCAGGACAAAACGTTCGGCTCGGTCGACCTGCGCCGGGCATTCAACACGGTCTGGGTCCTCGAGCGCGCCGGCTACAACGGCTGCGTCGGCCTCGACGTCAAGGCGATGCGCACGACGAAGCAGGCCGACCAGACCAAGCATCTCGCCAATAGCCGGGCGATCTTCCTGCGCCTGGTCGACGTCGCCCGGCGTGTCAATGTGTCGAAGGTGGAAGAGCTCCGCGCCAACCGCGACTACGAGGCGCTGGAGCTCTACATCGTCGAGACGCTCATGGGCAAGTGATCGGCTCGGGAAGCCCGCGGATGAGGAGTTGCGCAGCAACGACGATTCCGCGATTCCGCGGGATTACCGCGTGCCACAATCCCGCGGAATCGCCTTGCTGCGCAAGGCTCATCTGCGGGCTTCCCGAGCTCCCTTGTTACCTTCTCACCTTGTCAGCCTTCGCCCCCGAGCTCTGCAGATACGCGATCAGCGCCCGCACGTCGTTGTCGCTCAGGGATTGCAGCAGGTTCTCCGGCATCATCGACTGGTTGCTCGGCCGGACGAACTCGACGTCGCCGCGCGGCACCGTCAGCGTCACCGGCTCCGCGGCGCCGGTCGGGCCGCCGGGCATGATCAGCGTCAGCGTCGCCGGGTTGTCGCCGCGCACGATCCCGGTGAGCACACGGCCGTCGGTGAGGCCAACCACCGACGCCGCGTATTCCTTCGGAATCACCGCGCTGGGGTCGAGGATGTTCTCGAGCAAGTAATCCAGACTGCCGCGGTTGGCGCCGGTGATGTCGGGACCGACCTTGCCGCCGGTGCCGAAGAGCGTGTGGCACTGCTGGCACGTCTTCGCGAAGATGGCCCGGCCAACCTCGGGATTCGGCTTGGGGCCAGGCGCGGTCAGCTTGCGCTTCCACGCACCAATCAGCTTCAGGCGGTCGGCGGGAGTCGTGCGTATAACGCCCCAGACGTCGCCGATGCGCTTGTCGAGGGCCGCGTCGCCGAGGTTGTGGATCTGCCGAACGATCTCGGCCGGCACGTCGGAGGCGGCGACCTTCTTGGCGGCCACGGCATCGAGCAGCGCCGCCGCCGTCTTCGGGCGGGCGGCGAGCGTGTTGAGCGCGTCCCGCTTCTCGTCGGCCGGCAGTTTGGCGAACGTCTCGAGCACCACGCCGGCCGTCCCCGGATCGTCGTAGGCCGCCAGGCCGCGCAGCGCGGCGCCGCGCACGGCGGGGTCGGCGACGAGCTTTTGCAAGAGCGGAGCAAGATCCTTGGCCCCGCCCGCGACGAGTGTCGCGATCGCTTCCTGGCGGGCCGCCGCCGCTTCTTTTGAATCGGTGAGCACGTCCCGTAGATGGGCAAAAGCGCCGGCATCTCCGAACGTGACGGCCAACTTCTGTGCGAGCCCGCGGACCTCCGCGTCGGAACTCTTCGTCAGCGTCGCGGAAGTCGCGGACCATGCCGGCGGCGCCGGCACCTGGCGACGCCCTTTGAGGCCATCGCTCAGTCCGCGAAGGTAGATCTTTTGGCGTGCCACATCTGTTTCGGCGCCGAGTGCCGCGGCAACTGTCTGGAGGCCGCCCGGTTCGGCGCCGGACGTGATGCGGCGCACCATGAAGGCCAGGAGCGGCGGCACCGCCGATTCCGACGCCAAGGTTAGCGCCATCGCCGGATCGACCGCCGCCAGGGGCTCAGCCGCGTACCAGTAAAGGAGCGGCAAGTTGTGATCGGCCGCGTCCTCGGCGTGGCGGACCAGTCCTTCGAGCACACGCCTGACGTGCGGCGGCCGCAGCCGCGCGAGGCCGGAGGCGAGGTAACGCCGCACGATCGGCGACGGATCGGCCTGGGCGAGACGAGTCATCGCTTTCACGAATGCCTCGCTCGGCTCTCCTTGCTCGAGCACCAGTTGAATCGACCAGCCGCGCACGTGCGGGCTGGCGTCTCCAAGCGCCCGGTCCACGTCGCGCTCGTCCAGAGCGCCACTCGCATGCAGCGCCCACAGACCGCGCAGCCGGCGCGTTTCGTCAGGATGATCAAAGGCGATCGCAGCGAGCGCGTCGTGCACCGCGGGCCCGGGCTTGCGTTCCTGCAACAGCCGTCGCGCGTGCCGGACATACCAGTCGTTCGGCCCGAGCTGCAACTTCACAAGCTCGCCATTCGAAAGCTTCGCCAGATCGACCTGCACCGGTTTCGTGCCGCGATAACGGATCGAATAGATGCGTCCGTTCGAGCGGTCCCAGATCGCGGCGTTGTTCGTGTGGCACGCCTGCTGGTCGTACCAGTCGATGAGATAGACGTTGCCGTCGGGCCCGTACTTGAAGTTGATGAAGCGGGCCCAGGCGTCGTTGGCGAAGAGGAAGTCGGGGCCATGGCCGGCGACGTAGCCGGAGCCCTTGGACCGAAGCACGTCGACGTTGAGGCGCCGGCCATGGATGTTGCCCATGAACATCTTGCCCCAGTATTCCTTCGGCCAGGCACCGCCGAGGTAGATCATCGTGCCGCAATGGGCGTGGCCGCCGCCGGCGGTGTCGGAGCGGTTGTTGCCGCTGTGTGGCGTGGCGCCGACGTAGTGGAAGTGATCGGCGATCGTCTTGATGTCGTCGTAGGTGTACGGGTTGAAGTGCGGGCCCGCCTGGCGCTGGTAGCGGCCATTCTGGATGATGTGGTAGCAGTGCGGAATGACGCACGCCTCGCAGAATGCCTCGCCGACGTCGTTGAAGTCGAGGCCCCATGGATTGCTCGTGCCGTGCGCGAAGACCTCGAAGAGATGCCGCGTCGGATGGTAGCGCCAGACGCCCGCGTTGATCTTCACGCGCTGATCGTCGGGCGTGCCGGGCTTGCCGACCTTCGAGTGCGTGAAGACGCCGTGGCACCCGTAGAGCCAACCGTCGGGGCCCCACGTGAAGGTGTTGAGCGTCTCGTGCGTGTCCTGGTAAGCCCAGCCGTCGAGCAACACCTGCGGCGGCCCACTCGGCTTGTCTTCGCCGGCATTGCGCGGGATGAACAGCAGATAGGGTGCCGCGCCGACCCAGACGCCGCCGAAGCCAACCTCCAATCCACTGACGAGATTGAGTCCCTCGTAGAAGACGGTTCGTTTGTCGAACCGGCCATCGCCGTCGGTGTCCTCGAAGATCAGGATGCGGTCCTTGGCCTGGTTGTCCGGCCGGCGGATCGGATACGAGTACGCCTCCGCGACCCAGAGCCGGCCGCGGTCGTCGAGGCAGAAGGCGATCGGCTGCTTGACGTCGGGCTCGCCGGCGAACAGCGTGACGTCGAAACCTTCGGGCACCGTCATCGCCGCGGCCGCCTTCTCCGGCGGCAGCCCAGCGAACTTGAACTGGTCGAGCCCCGGCATCGTCTTCCGCGGCAGAAACGCCGGCTTTTGACTATGGAAGCGGAAGTCGTCGAAGTTGACGTGGCCCCAGTGCCCTGAATGACGATCGACGACGCGGATGAAGATCTCCTTCCCCAGGTGCCGCTCGAGGTTGACCACCTCGCGCTCCATCCGCTCGCTCTCCAGGCCCGAGGCGCGATGGAAGACGGCTCCCGAATCCTTGCGGACGAGCTCGACGCAGGTCGTATCGTAGGGGCCGCCGCCAATGAGGAACGAGGCCCACGGATGCGTGACCTTGAATGCCGATGAGGTCAGCGTCCCCTGCGGCTTGTCCTCGAGCCGTTCGTAGCCGCCGATCCAGAAGCGGCCCTGATGCGCACTCTTCATGTCTTTTCGGCGTTTGCTGACGGCGTCGCCCTCGATCGGCTGGCCCTTGAAGGCGTCGCCTTCGGCCGTCCAGTCGCGCAGGTCGCCGGTCTCGAAGTCGAAATTGAGCGCGCGGCCATCGGCGCCCATCGGCAGAAGGCCCCCCGGCGGCTCGCCGGCATACGCGGTTGTCGCAAGGGTCGCAAGAAAGAAGGAGAGGAAAGTGGTGCGCACGAGACCTCCGGGGCGGAATGGCCTCCATTGTCACCGACTGCCAGCAAGAGTCAATCATCGACGCGTTTGCCGAGCCGCCAGGCGACCTCGGGGAGAGGGCGCGCACAGAAAACGGCAGCGTCTAAGCTTTTTCGTGACGTAATCGCACGATCGCACCACGAGTTGGGGAAGCCGTCAGCCGTTCCCAGGCGGGGGTTTAGGGTAACGGCTGAAACTCGCTCCTTCGAGATCGAGCCTTTCACCGCCGCGCGATGGCGTTTAGAATGACGTCATTCGACTTTGGGGGGATGCGGTGTTCGGCGCCGTTTCGTGGCTCGTCTTCAGCACTCTCTTGCTCGGCGCCGACGGCCCGCAGCACTGGGCGTTTCGACCCGTTCGTCGTCCCACCATCCCGCAGGTTGCGTCCGGTTGGGCACGCACCCCAATCGATGCCTTTCTTCGCCAGCAATTGACGAAAGCCGGCCTGGAGCCCGCCGGCGAAGCGGATCGGACGACGCTGATTCGCCGATTGAGCTTCGACCTGACCGGCCTGCCGCCGACGCCGGAAGAAGTAGCCGCCTTTGTCGCCGATGCGTCGCCGGACGCCTACGAGCGGCTCGTCGATCGGCTGCTTGCGAGCCCACGCTATGGCGAGAAGTGGGGCCGCCACTGGCTCGACGTCGTCCGCTACGCCGAGAGCGAGGGCTTCGAATACGACCGCATGCGTCCCGGCGCGTGGCGCTATCGCGACTACGTCGTCCGCGCGTTCAACGACGATCGGCCCTTCGGCCAGTTCATTCTCGAGCAAATCGCCGGTGATGAGCTCGATCCGAACAACCACGAGTGTCTCGTCGCCGCCGGCTTCCATCGGCTCGGCCCGGTGCGCCGCAACGCCGGCAACAAGCTGATCGCGATGAGCCGCAACGAGGTGCTCACCGAGATGACCGACGCCGTCGGCTCGGCGTTCCTCGGCCTGACCGTCGGCTGCGCCCGCTGCCACGACCATCGCTTCGATGACATCCCGGCCAAGGATTACTACCGCCTCCAGGCGTTCCTCGCCGCCACGCAGGAACACGACGTTGTCCTTGCAGATGCGAAGACGCAGGCCGAATGGAAGGCGACCACGGACAAGCTGCTGGCGCAGATCAAGAAGCTGACGAAAGAGCGGGCCCCGCGTGCGGAGATCGTCGAGCTGAAGCGCTCGCTGCCGCCGCCGCTGCCGACGATTCCCACCGTGCGCGACGAAGAGCGCACCGTGATCCACGTCCTCAAGCGCGGCGATCCTGAGCGCAAGGGCCCGGTGGTCGGCCCGCGTGCGCTCGGCCTCTTTGTCGGCCCCGGGGCGCCGGAACTGGATCCGGCCATTGCCTCGCCGCGCCTGCAATTGGCCCGCTGGCTCGCCGATGCCGAGCATCCGCTGACGGCACGCGTATGGGTCAACCGCGTCTGGCAGTATCACTTCGGCCGCGGCCTCGTCGCCACGCCGAACGACTTCGGCCACAACGGCACGCCGCCGAGCCATCCAGAGCTGCTCGACTACCTGGCGAGCGTCTTCGTTCAAGGCGGCATGCACACGAAGCCGCTGCATCGCCTGATCGTCACCAGCGCCGCCTATCGACAGGCGAGCGTCGGGCGCGACGACAAGTCGGGCCAGCGCCTCGATCCGGAGAATCGCCTCCTCTGGCACTTCCCGCGTCGCCGGCTCAGTGCCGAAGAGGTCCGCGACACCATGCTCGCCGTCGCCGGAACGCTGCTGGAGAAATCAGGTGGCCCCAGCGTGATGTTGCCGGTTGCACAGGACCTCGTTGATCAGCTTTATGATGCGACGCAGTGGCAGGTGACGCCCGACGAGCGCGAGCATCATTGCCGGTCGATCTACCTCATCGCCAAGCGCAACCTGCAGCTTCCATTCTTCCAGGTGTTCGACCAGCCGAGCACTCAGACAAGCTGCCCGCGCCGCGAGATGAGCACGCATCCGTTGCAGGCGCTCGAGCTCCTCAACGGCGAGATGGCCAACCGCCTGGCCGCGTCATTTGCCGAGCGCCTCGAGCGCGAGTGCGGCGCTAATCGCCGTGCCTATATCGACCGCGCCTTCCGCCTCACCGCGGGCCGGCCGCCGACGCCGCGCGAGGCCCAGCTCGCCGCTGCCTTCCTCGACCGCCAGCCCGCCACCGAGTTCGCGCTGGCGCTCTTCAATCTCAACGCCTTCCTGTACGTGGATTGATCGCACATGCCCGCCCTCCCCAGCCGCCGTTCGTTCCTCCGCGATTCGTTCAGCGGTTTCGGCACGCTCGCTCTCGCCTCGCTGCTGCACGACGACGCCGTCCGTGCCAACCCGCTTTCCCCCCGTCCGCCGCACCGGCCCGATCCGAAGGCGAAGGCGGTGATCTTCCTCTTCATGGCCGGCGGCCCGAGCCACCTCGAGACGTTCGACCCCAAGCCGCTCCTCAATCGGCTCGACGGCCAGCCGCGGCCCGCGGAGTTCGGCGAGGCCCGCTACCAGTTCATCGAGAATGGCGCGCGCCTGCTCGGCTCGGCGCGGCGCTTCCGCAAGCACGGCCAGAGCGGCGTCGTGATCTCCGACCTCTTCCCGCATCTGTCGCGCTGTGCCGACGATCTCGCCGTGGTCCGCTCCTGTCACGGCGACATGGTCGTCCACTCGGCCGCCCAGTACGAGTTGCTCACCGGTCGCACGATGCCCGGCTTCCCGAGCATGGGCTCATGGGTGCTCTACGGGCTCGGCACCGAGAGCCAATCGCTGCCCGGCTACGTCGTCATGCCCGATCCGCACGGCGCGCTCGAAGGCGGCCAGCCGATGTACACGAACGGCTTTCTGCCGGCCGTCTTTCAGCCGACCGAGTTTCGCGGCGGCAGCCGGCCCGTGCGCAACCTCGACCTGCCCGACGGTGTCCCCCTGTCACAGCGCCGGCAGACGCTCGAGCTCATTCGCAACCTCAACCGCGCCAACCCGGCCCACGGCGACGCCGAGCTCGAATCACGTATCGAGGCGTATGACCGCGCCTTCGCCATGCAGACCGAGGCGCCGGAGGTCTTTGATCTTTCCAGCGAGACACGCGAAACGCTCGATCTGTACGGCGTTGGCCGGCAGCCGACCGACGACTACGGCCGCCGCTGCCTTCTGGCGCGTCGCCTCGTCGAGAAGGGCGTGCGCTTCACCGTCGTCGTCTCCGGCGGCGGCCCGGGCAACATGCAGTGGGACGCGCACAGCGACATCGAGGAGAACCATCTCCGCATGGCCGGCCAGACCGACCAGCCGGTCGCTGCACTTCTGACGGACCTCAAGCGCCGCGGCCTTCTCGATTCGACGCTGGTCCTCTGGGGCGGCGAGTTCGGCCGCTCGCCCGAGGCCCAGGGCGGCAAGGGCCGCGACCATCACAACCTCGGCTTCTCGATGTGGCTCGCCGGCGGCGGCGTCAAGGGCGGCACGACCGTCGGCGCCACCGACGACATCGGCCTGCACGCCGTCGAGAACCGCTATCACCTCCGCGACGTCCACACGACGATCCTGCACCAGCTCGGTCTCGACCAGGAAGAGCTGAGCTACCCGCACCTCGGGCGCCGGGAGCGCCTGACCCTCGTCGAGGGCCGCGTCATCGAGCAGATCGTCTGACCGTCGCTTGCGGCTTAGCGATTGTGCCACGCGGAAGTCGCATGGCACAATCGCTAAGCCGCAGCGGCGAATCAATGAAACAGCCGCGGCAGAAACTCCGCGAGGTACGCGCGCCACACGCTCCAGCGATGCGCCCCTTCGGTCTCGTGATACTCGTGCGCGATGCCCATCTGCCGCAGCGTCTCGTCGAGCGCCCGACTGGCTTCGACGCCCTTGTCGTCCTTGCCCATGCCGATCCAGAACAGTTTGACACGGCTATTGACTTTCGAGGCTTCGCTCTTGAGTCCTTCGATCGCCGGATCCGTCGTGCGTAGGGCTCCGCTGAACGCGCCGAGGTAGGCAAACTGGTCGGTGTGCCGCAGCCCCACCATGAGCGTTTGCGCGCTGCCCATCGACAACCCCGCAATGGCTTTGCCGGCCGCATCGCTGCGCACCCGGTACTCGCGCTCGGCGAGCGGCACCACGCTGCCGAGCAGGTCGCGCTCGAAAGCGAGCCGAATCTCCTCCTTCGTCTTCTCGTCGACCATGCCCGCGGGGCGTTCGCGGACGTGGCCGTCGGGCATGACGATGACCATCGGCACCGCGCGGCCTTCGGCAATGAGGTTGTCCTCGATGACGTTCGCGCGGCCCAGCAGCATCCAGTGCGAGTCGTTGTCGCCGCTGCCGTGCAGAAGATAGAGCACCGGGTACGTTCGGCTCGTCTCCTTGAAATAACCGGGGGGCGTGTAGACATGGACGCGGCGACGATTGCCGGTGACGACCGAGTTGTACCAGTGAATGCCGACCGCGCCGTGCGGCACGTCGCGCCACTGATCGATGCGCGGCTTGCCCGGCGGGCCCGGCACCTCGACGAACCCGCGGCTTCCCTTGCGATTGCCGAAGACGTCGGTGCTCAGGGGGTCGGTCATGCCGACGCCGTCGACGTTGAACGAGTAGTCGTAGATACCCGGCGGCACCGGGCCGATTGTCTTGCTCCAGACTCCCTTCTCGTCCTTATCGAGCGGCGTAGAGGTGGCCTTCAGGAGCGGACTCAGCTCGCTGCTGACGACCGCAACCTTCTCGGCCTTCGGCGCCACGAGCCGGAAGGTCACCTTGCCGTCGGCACCGACCTCGGGGGATATGATCGGCGGCTGCGCCGAGAGTGACAGCGTCAAAGAGAGCGATACGATTGCTGCAGCGGTGAAGCGGGACATGGCGTGCGTCTCCGGGGAGAAAGCTCTGGCGCACGATCATATTCGATCGCGCCGCCGATACCAGAGGACGAGCTTGCCATGCGCCGCACGATTTTCACGAATGCCAACCTCGTGCTTGCCGATAACGTCATGGCACAGGGCAGCCTCGTCGTGGAAGAGAGCCGCATTGCGGCAGTGCTCGCCCCCGGGATGGCGCTGCCGCCAGGCGAGCTGATCGACCTGGAGGGCCGCTATCTCGCTCCCGGGTTCATCGACCTGCATCTTCACGGAGGCGACGGCCACGACTTCATGGACGGCACCGACGAGGCGTTCCTCGCCGTGTGCCGGGCACATGTCCGCCATGGCACGACGTCGCTTCTGCCGACGACGACGGTAGCGCGCCACGAGCAGCATCTGGCATTTCTCGAGGTCTGCCGGCGCTGGCACCAGAAGGACACCGGCGGCGCCCGCAGCCTCGGCGCTCACTTTTATGGCCCCTACTTCGCCCCCGAGGCGCGCGGCTGCCATCCCGGCGACGCCGTGCGGCCGCCGCTGGAGGAGGAATATCGCGCCTATCTGCGCTACGCCGACGTCATTTGCCGGGCTACCGTGGCGCCCGAGCTGCCGAACGCCGAGCCCTTTCTGCGGGCCTGCACCGAGCACGGCATCCGCGGCAACATCGGCCACAGTCACGCGACGTTTGCGCAGGTCGAAGCCGCCCGCGGCTGGGGCGCCAGCCACGTCGACCATCTCTTCTGCGCGATGTCCGACCGGGCCCGGCTGCGCCAGTCGCAAACCTATCCGATGCGCGGCGGCGTCATGGAAGCGACGCTCTACTTCGACGACCTCACGACCGAGGTGATCGCCGACGGCAAACACCTCGACGCCTCATTGTTACTACTGGCGTACAAGCTCAAGGGGCCTGATCGCCTCGCGCTCGTCACCGACTGCAGCCGCGCGCTCGACCGGCCCGATGGTCCCTATCTGTTCGGCCCGAAGGACGGCGGCGAGCCGTTCCTCAAGCAGAACGGCGTCGGGGTGATGCCCGACGGCAAATCACTCGCCTCCAGTGTCGTCGGCATGGATCACTGTGTCCGCACCTTTCACCAGCTTACCGGCGTGCCGGTCCGCGAGGTGATCCGGATGGCGACGCTGACACCGGCACGCATCGCCCGCTGCGACGATCGCCTCGGAAGCCTGGCCGCGGGCAAGCAAGCCGACCTCGTCGTGCTGGATCGTGAGCTCTTTGTGAAAGACGTCTACATTGCCGGCGACCCGCTTCAATAAGAGGCCAGGCCCACGGACGGAGCGGAGCGAGTCGGTGGGCTTGAGGGGTCCCCTTCTCCGCTTCCGTCGCGGACATAAAAAAGACCTGCCCGCGGAGCGCCCGACCTTCTTTTTCGAGACCACTCCATGCCGGCGGACGTGTCGCCTTCCCCTCGCCCTTTCAAGAAGCTCCTCGTCGCCAACCGCAGCGAAATCGCCATCCGCGTCTTCCGCTCGGCCCACGAGCTCGGCATTCGCACCGTCGCTCTTTACGCTCACGAAGACCGCTTTGCCCTGCACCGTTTCAAGGCGGACGAGGCCTACCGCGTCGGCACGCCCGGCGAGCCGCTCAAGTCCTACCTCGACATTCCCGGCATCATCACGCTCGCCAAGGAATACGAGGTCGACGCGATTCATCCGGGCTACGGCTTCCTCTCCGAGAACGCGAACTTCGCCCGCGCCTGTGCCGAGGCCGGCATCACCTTTGTCGGCCCGCGCGTCCAGGTGCTCGAAAATCTCGGCGACAAGATCGCCGCCCGCAAGATCGCCGACGAGGCGAAGGTGCCGATCCTCTCGGGCAGCAATGAGCCGATCCGTGATCGCGGCGAGGCCCACAAGCTCGCCAAGAGCCTCGGCTATCCGGTCATCGTCAAGGCGTCGATGGGTGGCGGCGGCCGCGGCATGCGCGTCGCCATGTCCGAGGACCAGTTGAGCGACGCGCTCGACCAGGCGCAGCGCGAGGCCGGCACCGCGTTCGGCGTGCCCGATGTCTTCCTCGAAAAGTTCATTCGCCGCGCCCGCCACATCGAGGTGCAACTTCTGGGCGACAAGCATGGCGGCCTCGTGCACCTTTTCGAACGCGATTGCTCTTTGCAGCGCCGCCATCAGAAGGTCGTCGAAATTGCCCCGTCACCGAACCTGCCCGACGAGACGCGCCGCCAGATCTGGGAGGCCGCGCTCAAGGTGGGCCGCGCCGCGGGCCTCGATAACGCGGGCACGGTCGAGTTCCTCTACGACACCGACGAGCAGAAGTTCTACTTCATCGAGGTCAATCCGCGCATCCAGGTCGAGCACACCGTCACCGAGCAGATCACCGGCCGGGACATCATCCGCTACCAGATCCTCATCGCCCAGGGGCATCCGCTCTCCTACGACGAGATCGGCCTGGGGAATCAGGACGCGATCGCGAGCTACGGCTTCGCCGTCCAGTGCCGCGTGACGACCGAGGACCCGAGCAACAAGTTCATTCCCGACTACGGCCGGCTCAGCCACTACCGCTCGGCCGGCGGGCCCGGCATCCGCCTCGACGCCGGCTCGGCCTTCACGGGGGCCGTCATCACGCCGTTCTATGATTCGTTGCTCGTGAAGGTGACCGCGCATGGCCTACGCTATACCGACGCGCTGCGCCGCATGGAGCGCTGCCTGCAGGAGTTCCGCATCCGCGGCGTGAAGACGAACATTCCGTTCCTCATCAACCTCGTCAACCACCCCGCGTTCAAGGAAGGCGGCGTGACGACGCGGTTCCTGGACGAGACGCCCGAGCTGTTTGCCCTGCCGCCGCGGCAGGATCGGGCGACCAAGGTGCTGACGTACCTGAGCGACGTCATCGTCAATGGCCATCACGAAGCGAACGTGCGAACGCTGGCGAAATCACCCCAGCGGAAGTTGATTCCGCGCGAGCCGGCGCCGCTGCCCCCCTACCCGAAGGTCTCGCCGCATGAGCCGCTGATTGCGCCGGGGACGCGTGACAAGTTCAAGGAGCTCGGTCCGGAGAAGTTCGCCGCCTGGGTGCGCGAGCAGAAGCCGCTGCTGCTCACCGACACGACCTTCCGGGATGCGCACCAGTCGCTGCTGGCGACGCGCATGCGGACCTACGACATGCTGCGCATCGCGCCGGTCTACGCCAGCCGGCACGCGCGGTTCTTCTCGCTCGAGATGTGGGGCGGCGCCACCTTCGACACGTCGATGCGCTTCCTCAAGGAAGATCCCTGGCAGCGGCTGTTCGAGCTGCGGCAGCGGATTCCGAACATCCTCTTCCAGATGCTCCTCCGCGCCAACAGCGCCGTCGGCTACACGAACTATCCCGACAACGTCGTCAAGCTCTTCATCAAGGAAGCGTTCGCCGGCGGCAAGGGCATCGACGTCTTCCGCATCTTCGATGCCCTCAACTGGCTGCCGAACATGAAGCTCGCGATCGAGACCGTCCGCGAGCAGGGCGGCATCGCCGAGGCGGCCATCTGCTACACCGGGGACATTCTCGACCCCAGGCGCGACAAGTACTCGCTCGGCTACTTCGTCAACCTCGCCAAGGACCTCGAGAAGCTCGGCGCCAGCTTCCTCGCCATCAAGGACATGGCCGGTCTTCTGAAGCCGGCCGCGGCGAAGAAGCTTGTCCGGGCCTTGAAGGACGCCGTCGGTTTGCCGATCCACTTGCACACGCACGACACTGGCGGCGGCCAGATTGCGACGCTGCTGGAGGCGGCCGCGGAAGGAGTCGACGTCGTCGATGCCGCCTTCGGACCCCTTTCGAGCATGACGAGCCAGGTGAACCTCAACACGCTCGTCGAGGCGCTGCGCTTCACCGAACGCGACACGGGCTTCGACTTCGAGACGCTGCAGAAGACGTCCGACTACTGGCAGGCCGTGCGCAGGTTCTACCTGCCGTTCGAGACGGGCCAGGTGGCGCCGAGCGCGGACGTCTATCGTCACGAGATGCCGGGCGGGCAGTACACGAACCTCTATCAGCAGGCACAGGCGGTCGGCCTGGAGCCGAAGTGGCCCGAGGTCGTGCGCATGTACGCCGAGGTCAACCGCATGTTCGGCGACATCGTCAAGGTGACGCCGACGTCCAAGGTGGTCGGCGACATGGCGATCTTCATGGTCGCCAACAACCTGACGCCGACCGACGTCGTGGACGGCGCGCGCGAGCTCGCGTATCCGGAATCGGTCGTCGAGTTCTTCGAGGGGCGGCTCGGCCAGCCGGTCGGCGGTTTCCCGAAGAAGCTGCAGGAACGCATCCTCAAGGGGCGCAAGCCGCTCACCGAGCGACCGGGAGCGACCTTGGCGCCCGTCGACCTCGAGGCGGCGCGCAAGAAGCTGGCCGACGAGCGCCGCCACGACATCAGCGACCGCGAGCTCGTCACCTACCTGCTCTATCCACGAGTGAGTAACGACTTCGTCGCGCATCAGACGAAGTTCTCCGACGTCAGCGTGCTCCCCTCGCCGGCGTTCTTCTACGGCATGGAGCCGGGCGAGGAGATCAGCGTCGACATCGAGGAAGGCAAGACGCTGATCATCAAATTCCTCACGGTCGGCGATCCGCATCTGGATGGCCGGCGGCTCATCTTCTATGAGCTCAACGGCCAGCCGCGCGAGGTGCTGATCCTCGATCGCTCGCTCGGCGCCGAGGCGCGCACCGCGCCGAAGGCCGAGTCCGGCAATCCGCTGCAGGTCGGCGCCCCAATGCCGGGCCTCGTCGTGCGCGTCATGGTTGCGCAGGGCGAAGAGGTGCCGAAGGGACAGAAGCTCTTCACGCTCGAAGCGATGAAGATGGAGACGACCGTTTACGCCGACCGCGGCGGCAAGGTCGCCGAGGTCCTCGTCCACGCCGGCAGCCAGGTCGAGGCCGGCGACCTCCTCATGCGCTACGAAGGGTGATCGTCACTTGGTGACCGACAGCCACAAATGCGGTATCGCGGCACTGACCTCGGGGACAGTAGCGACGACGAGGCGTTCGTCGCTCTCATGGCCCTTCAAGTATGCGTAGAGACGAAACGCGCCGGACCATGCCGCGTCGATGCCGAGCACGCGGACGGTCGCCTTCTTGGGGTCCTTGCCGGCCACCGATTCGACACGTGCGGACTCGGGAAGCCCTTCCGCACGAAACGCTAGGTCGTCCTTCAAGCCGCCGCGACGGGTGACGCTCACCGCGATGTCGATCGCCTTGCCCGCCGCACCGGCGAAACGGTCGGCGGCGAGGCTCGCATCAAAATCGGGCTGCGTCGTCGGCAGCCAGCGCACGCGGAAGACGTGACGCGGCCCACCCCCCTCGTAGAGATCGCTGACCTCGAGCGCATACGGCCCGTCCATCGGAGCCGTGATGTCGATCGACGGATCGGTGTTCAGCTTGACCGCCTTTCCAGCACATTGGGATCCTAAGCTTAGAATTCCACGTGGACAAGTTG
>JADMIO010007282.1_pt1 | contig 46157 bp, 38 predicted proteins | sample 8958161 | NCBI WGS metagenome assembly JADMIO01 (sample SAMN16585339, study PRJNA669376) | soil metagenome | isolation source: Crop rotation soil | place: USA: Cullars Rotation, Alabama | collected 2011
CGCGACAACTTGTCCACGTGGAATTCTAAGCTTAGGATCCCAATGTGCTGGAAAGGCAGACGTACGGAGCGCTCGCGGTCGCGGTCGCCCTGATCCCGCTCGGAACCGCCTTCACATTCCCATGTGTGACCGCGACGCTATCGCGCGTGATCTCGCCACACGAGCGCGGGCTCTACATGGGGGTGCAGCAGACGTTCGGGGGGGTGGCGCGGGTCATTGCGCCGCTCTGGGCCGGTTTTGCCTTCGATCACTTCGGGCCCGGCGTGCCGTTCTTCACGTCCTCGGCGATCGTGGCCGGGACCATTCTGCTCGGGCTGCAAATGGAGCGGTACACGGCCCCCAAAATGGAGAGCGAGTCCCCGGTCGTTCGGGACTCGCTGGCGTAGCGCTACTGCGCGAGCGGAGAGAGAGAGCCGACCTCGTACGCCAGCGCCACGCCCTGCGGATCGAACGAGGCGCCGGTGCTGCTGGCCACGCGGATCGCTGCCCGAATGCCGTGAACCGTATCGGCCGTGACGGCGTTGGCTACCGCGACGCCCGCACCCGCATCGAGGCGCTGCTCGCGTCCCGCCGCATCGCGCACCCAGACCTGAAGCGGAGCGCCCGTCGAATCCACGGCCGCGCCGAGGAGGCGCACCACAACCCGGTAGCGCGTCGAGGAGGGGGGGGCCTCCTGCGCACCGGCAAGCCTTGCCCGCGCGGCCGCATCACTCTGGCCGGCGCCGGGAAGTGGTGTAGCCTCTGGGGCGACGACGCGGGCCGTGACCTGAATGCGAGCGGTACCCTGGGCCGACAGCATGGCCGGGGCTGCCAGGAGGGCGGCAGCCATCGCGGGGGCGATCATGCGTCTCAGCATCGTTGCGGTCATTGCTCGGTCCGTTGTATCTGCGGTTATATGATCGAGAGATCGGTCGCGCTAGAGTCTCTCATCTCCGCCCCCTCTAAAAGCAGTGTTTGGTCCAAACTGGGCTTGCTCCGGTCCGGGCCCACCGTCGCGTCGCTGTCTTGCGTATAAGTCCTTATTATGTATAGATTTATAGATGCCTGCCTTGGGTGCATCCCTGTGGCTTTTCGGGCCTGTCCGGTGGCAGACGAGATAGGCATTCTGTTCCCGCTAGGCACCTCTTGCCTGTTTCCGTGGGCTGTTCGTGCCTCCGGGGCATTCCTTATACACCCCCACGGGGCGGAACGAATCGGGACCTCCAAGCGCTGTTTCCTCACACCTATGGGCGGGCTGTCGGGGCGGAATGGCTGAACGGATTCGCACACGGTTTCTGGTAATCGGCAGTGGCGTCGCCGGGCTGCACACCGCCTGGAGAGCGTCGGAGCACGGGGACGTGCTGCTCCTGACCAAGCGCTCTCTCTTCGACAGCGCTACCGCCTACGCTCAGGGGGGGATCGCGGCGGCTCTTGGAGCCGGTGACTCCACCGAGCTTCACCGGCGCGACACATTGGCTGCCGGGGCCGCCCTGTGCGACGCAGCCGCGGTGGCCGTTCTCGTGAAGGAGGGGCCAACCCGCGTCCGTGAGCTGCAGACCGCCGGCGCGCGGTTCGACCTCGAGCCGTCGGGACGGCTGAGTCTTGGTCGCGAAGCGGCGCATTCCCGTCGACGGATCGTCCACGCGCAGGGCGATCAGACCGGGGCCGAGGTGGCGCGCACCCTCATTCAGCGCGTGCACGAGAGCGAGCGCATCCAGGTCATCGAGCGGGCGCGAGTGCTGGATCTGATCGTGAGCGGCGGCCGCTGTCGCGGCGTACGCGCGAGTGTGTCAGGTCAGGCGACCGAGGTCCTCGCCGACGCAACGGTGCTCGCAACGGGCGGCTGCGGTCAAGTCTACCGCTACACCACGAACCCCGTGGTAGCGACCGGCGACGGCTACGCTATCGCGTGGCGCGCCGGTGTGCGCCTCGCCGACATGGAGTTCGTGCAGTTTCATCCCACGGCTCTCGCTACATCAGAGAACCCGCTCGTCCTCATCAGCGAAGCGGTCCGTGGAGAGGGCGCGCCCCTCATCAATAGTGACGGCGAGCGGTTCATGGTGAAGCGTCACCGCCTCGCCGAGTTGGCCCCGCGCGACGTCGTTGCCCGCGAGATCTTCCGGGAGCAGCAGGAAGGCCGCCGGGTGTTCCTCGACACGCGAACCATCGGCGACAAGTTCGAGCGGCGGTTCCCGGGCCTGTCGGCGCTCTGTCATGCGCGCGGCATCGATCCCGCGACGGATCCGGTGCCGGTGACCACCGCCGCGCATTTCCTGATGGGCGGCGTGGTGACGGATCTTGCCGGCCGATCCAGCCTCCCCGGCCTGTACGCGTGTGGTGAAACCGCGTGCACGGGGGTGCACGGTGCGAACCGACTCGCATCGAACTCGCTCCTCGAGGGCCTCGTGTTTGCGGAGCGGGTCGCGCGCGACATGTCCACGGTCCCGGAGCAGGGTGCCGCCCCGCGCCGTCGGTCCTGGAACGTGCCGCTGCTCTCCGACCGCGGCGCCACCCAGGTGGCCGTGGACGGCATTCGCCAGCTCATGTGGGACCACGCCGGCATCATTCGCAGCGCGGCGGGCCTGCGGGTCTGCCTGGCGGGGCTCGCCCAGATCGAGCGCCGTCTCCCCGAGGGCGCGACCGAGGAGCTGAACATGGTACAGACGGCGCGCCTCATCGCGCGCGGCGCGCTCGCGAGACGCGAATCCCGCGGCGGACACTTCCGGTCCGACTACCCCAAACCCAGCGCGGCGTGGCGTAAACGCCACGTCGAGTCGTAAGGCGCCGGCTCTCCGGCGGGACTACATTGTCAAACATGACCACAGTGACGGGCACCGAGGTGCACGAAGAGATTCGTCGACTGGCGAAGAAGCGGCGCGCCGTGATCCTGGCGCACAACTACCAGCGCGCCGAGGTCCAGGATGTCGCGGATTTCGTGGGCGATTCGCTCGGACTCTCGCGCGAAGCCGCCAAGACGGACGCCGACGTCATCGTGTTCTGCGGCGTGCACTTCATGGCCGAGACGGCCGCCATCCTTTCGCCGTCGAAGACGGTTCTGCTGCCTGACCTCGCGGCAGGCTGCTCCCTCGCGGCGACCATCGATGCGGACCAGCTTCGCGCGTGGAAGGCGGAACATCCCGGCGCGGTGGTGGTCTCTTACGTGAACACGAGCGCCGAGGTCAAGGCGGAGAGCGACTACTGCTGCACGTCGGGAAACGCGGTGGAAGTCGTGAACGCGATCCCCGCGGACCGCGAGATCCTGTTTCTCCCCGACATGTTCCTGGGCGCCCACGTGAGACGTCTCACGGGCCGCAAGAACATCCGTGTGTGGATGGGAGAGTGCCACGTGCATGCTGGAATCTCACCCGAGCACATTCGTCAGGAACGGGCCGCGCGGCCCGAGGCGGAGTTTCTGGTCCACCCCGAGTGCGGGTGCTCGACGAGCGTGCTCGAGGCGATTTCCGCCGGGGACGTCGACGGCAACGGCGTGCAGATCCTTTCAACGGAAGGCATGATCAAGCGGCCGGCCGTTTCGCAGGCGGACGAGTTCATCGTCGCGACGGAAGTCGGCATCCTGCACCGGTTGCGCCGCGACAACCCGAGCAAGCGGTTCTATGCGGCCAACCGGGAAGCGGTCTGCACCTACATGAAGGTGACGACGCTTCCCAAGGTCCTCGACTCGCTGGAGCGCATGGAGCACCGGATCACGGTAGCGCCGGCGGTGGCGGATCGGGCTCGCCTCGCGATCGAGCGAATGATCGCCATTGGCGGCGGCGGGCCCGTGCGCGCCGATCCCGGAGAGTAGACGTGCCCGACCGTCAGGTCGTTCCGCGCGTCATTACGCCCATGTCCGCGACGACGGTCTCAACGGGTGCGGGACTCAAGTTCCCGCTCAGTGCCAAAGCCACGGCCGCACTCGTGCGGCGGGCGCTCACGGAGGACCAGGCATTCAAGGATGTGACGACAGCGGCGACGGTGCTCTCCAACCGGCGCGAGCGGGCCGTGCTCGTCGCTCGAACCGCCGGCACGGTGGCCGGGGTGCCGCTGGCGATCGAGGCCTTTCGCCTCCTTGATCCCAAGATGTCGATTCGGGTGGATGTGGATGAGGGCGCGCCGGTGGCGGCGGGGACCGAGGTGTTTTTCGTGAGCGGCCATGCCCGCGCGCTGCTCTCCGCGGAGCGCGTCGCGCTCAACTTCCTCCAGCGGCTGTCGGGGATCGCGACGTTGACTCGCCAGTTTGTGGATGCGGTCGCCGGCACTCACGCGCGCATCTACGACACCCGAAAGACCACCCCCGGGTGGCGCGCGCTCGAGAAGTACGCCGTCCGTGCTGGCGGCGGAACGAACCACCGCATGGACCTCAATTCCGCCGTCCTCATCAAGGACAACCATCTCGCGGCGGTGGATGGAAACATCGCCCGCGCGGTGAAACGCTGTCGCGCGCTCGCGCCCGAGATCCCCGTGCAGGTGGAGTGTGACACGGCGGAGCAGGTCGATGCCGCCCTTGCGGCGGGAGCCGATGGTGTGCTGCTCGACAACATGCCCGTGAGCACGATCGCCGACTGCGTGCGTCGGGCGAAAGGGCGTGCGTTCACCGAGGCCTCCGGCCGGGTCACCCTTGCGACTGTCCGGGCGATCGCGGAGACCGGCGTGGATCGAATCTCCATCGGTGCGCTCACGCACTCGGCGCCCGCACTCGATCTCGCGCTCGACTTCGGGACGAGCTGACCGACATGTCCTGCCGACCGCATCCGCCGGTGGTGCGCCGCCCCGCGCCCGAGGCAGCTCCATCCCGAGTGGTGCTGGAGGCGGAATCGTGCGTCGTCTGCGGCTCGACGGACCTCCGCGAGGTCAAGTGCAAGACCATCTGCGGAAACTGCGGGACCATTCTGCGCAGCTGCGCGGACCTCTGATGCCGCGCCTCCTGTGGTCCCGCCTGCTCATCCTCGTCGCGACATCCATCGCGGCGTCGCGCGCACACGCGCAGTCACCGCTGTCCGGCGATGCCGCTCTCTCCCAGCTCCTGCCGCGCAACACGGCGGACCTGCTCGACTCGGCAAGACGCGTCGAGGGCGACCTGGTCGACGCGCGGCTTCGACTTGCCGCCGTGCCGCCGGAGAGCGAAAGCAGCGCCGCGTTCGATACCCTTGCTGCGCGCACGGGGTGGCTCTTCGAGTCAGCCAGGAGTCTCACGTGCGACTCGACGGCCGCGGCCACCCAGGTGCTACTTCTGGCACAGGAAGGCGCGGGGATCAGTGCGAGCCTCGCCGCGCGTGGCATGGGGCGGCTCGAGAACGATCCCTGGCGGCAGATCTCCTTCACCGGCCTGCTGGGCCTGCCGAGCGATCCTCGCGCGACCTGCCTGCGCTTGCGGGCGGAGCTCAGCGACCCGCTCCAACAGCGCGCGCTCCGCGAAGCCATCGATGCTCTCCGTCTCGACGTGGAAGCGCGCGACGATTCGCTGCACACCGAGCGACAGCGCCTGACCCGCGCGGTGGATTCGCTCGACGCCAGGGACCGGCTCCTCGTGGCCACGCTGCGGGATCGACTGCAGCGGCGAGGCTTCGGCGAGACCGTCGCGATTCTCGTCCTCGTGATCGGTCTCCTGGCCCTCGCGGGCACTGTTTCGATCGGGCTCTTCCCACCACCGGTGCAGAAGGAAATGCTCGCGTCGGGACACGTGACCCAGATCATGACCGGCCTGATCCTGGTGAGCGGCGCGCTCGTGCTCGGCCTTACCGGCCTCGTGGCGCCCCCGGCGCTCGCGACCCTCATGGGAGGCGCCGGCGGGTTCCTGCTGGCACGCCGCGCGGGCCGCCCGCGACCCAAGGACGACGCGTAGGGCCGCTACGTCCTGAAGCGAAAGGGCCAGGTCTAGGACACGGGGTCCACGCCAAGGATCGAGTCAGGCGCCGGGTAGCCGACCGCCCGTCGGACCTCCGCCGCGACATGGCGCCGCGTCTCGTCCTCCGGCGCCTGCAGACGCTCCCGCGCGCCGCGAAATCGCCACCCGGACTCCACGCAGAACAGGTCGCACAGCGCGATCTCCGACTCGCACTGAAACTCGCCCCGCGTCTCGATCAGTCGCTGCGTTCGCGCGATGACGGCGGTCGTCGCGAAGAGCTCGATCGCCATGTCAGCGAGACGCTCCAGCACCTGCTGGCGCTCCGTGATGTTCTTGCGATGGTCGATGATGGCTCGTTCCACCGCCGTGTGCAGCTCCGCGACGTGCTGCTCCAGAAACGCCTTGTGCGTCCCGAGGCGCTCGTGAAGCGGCGCGTCGAGTGTCGGGGTCGCACCGAGCGCGCTGCGCACGCGGGATGCCGCGTATCCGGCGAGCAGGCCCCACTGCCGCACGGGGTGCCGAAGCGCCGTCCCGACCTCACGCAGCTGCTCGGCCGGGATCTCGAGGCCGTTGAGCGCGATGAACAGGCGCAGGACCTCATTCGTCCCCTCGAAAATCCGATTGATGCGCGCGTCGCGCAGCAGGCGCTCGAACGGGTACGGCTTCACGTAGCCGCGCCCGCCCGCGACCTGCACCATCTCGTCGGCGGCCCGCCAGACCATCTCGCTGGCAAAGACCTTGGCGCATGCCGTCTCCAGTGACGCATCCTCGGACGCATCGACGAGGGATGCGAGCACCGCGAGCATCGCGTCGCTCGCGTAGATCGCCGCGGCAAGCTCCGCCATCTTCCGCTGCGTGATCTCGAAGTCCGCGATCGGTCGACCGAACTGGACCCGCTCGCTCGCGTACTTGGTCATGTGGCCAAGCATCGTTTTGGCGGCGCCGGTGCACCCGGCGGCGAGCGTCAACCGCCCTCCGTTGAGGACGTGGACCGCCGCTGCGAAGCCCTTGCCGACGGACCCGAGGACGTGGTCGGCCGGCACTTCCAGGTTGTCGTAGACCAGCTCCGCCTGTGTGGACCCGCGGATGCCCAGCTTGCGAACCGTGCCGGCGACGCGGAAGCCCGGCATGTCGGGACGGATGAGGAAGGCCGTCGGGCGGAGCACGGATTCGCCGCGCCGTTCCACGGCCGTCTGCGCGAACGTCGCAATGACACCGGCACGGTGCCCATTGCCGATCCAGATCTTGCGACCGTTCAGCACCCACGCGCCATCCGCGCGACTCTCTGCCCGCGTCGTGATGTGCTGCGCATCGGAGCCGGTGCTCGGCTCGGTGAGGGCGTACGCGGCGAGCATCTCTCCACGGGCCAGCTTCGGGAGATAGCGCGCCTTCTGTGCATCGTTGCCGAACAGTACGATCGCCTTCGAGCCGAGACCGCAGTGCACCCCGACCAGGACGGCGAGCGAAGCATCGATCATCGACAGCTCCTCGAAGACGCGCGCGTATGCGGTCGCCGACAATCCGAGCCCGCCGAATTCCGTCGGAATCGTCAGGCCGAGCATGCCGAGCTCCGCGAACGCGCGGATCACCTCTTCGGGGATCGTCTCCTCCGTGTCGAAGCGATCCGAGTCGATGAGCGTTCCGCGCATGGCACGTAGTCCCGCGATGAGCCGGCGGACCTCGCGCGCCTCGTCCGGGCGGCGCTCGTCGAGCGGCGCGGGGAAGGGGAAGAGCAGCGCATCGTGCACGAGCCCGGAGAAGATGCCGCGGACGAAGGAGACGGCCATGGGCGTTTGGCGAGGAAGAGGTTCGGGTCAGCGCGCGCGAGAGGCGCGCCCGAGCTGGGACCGAAGCTCGGCGGGGTCGATCACCGGCGCATCGCAGACGTACTGGTGGCACACATAGGCCGTAGCCCGCCCGTCGCGAGGCGCACGGTCGCGGAGCAGCGCGACGGTCGGCTGGGATGCAGGGTCGCCGCCCGCCAACACCAGTGAGGGGACGTAGACCTGGGCGGCCGCCGCACGTAGTGCCTCCAGACCCTCGCTCGAGGGTCGTCCCGCGAGGGCCACTTCGACGGCGCCGTGAATCGCCATGTCGGCGGCGCCCAGCAGGTGGCCGAATGCCTGCGGGTACCTCGCCATGGGCTCGGCCAGGGTCTGGAGCACATGGCGCGCGCGGTCTGCCCGTGCGGAGTCGCCGGTGAGGTCCGCGAGGCGCAGCAGGAGGTCGACGGCCAGCGATGTGCCGGACGGCGTGGCGTTGTCCGTGGCGTCTCGAGGCCGGGTGATGAGGGACTCGGCGTCACTGGCCGTGTCGAAGAACGCGCCCGTCGCATCATCCCAGAAACGGTCGACCACGGCTCGCCCCATCAGGTCCGCGCGCTCCACCCACACGGGCTCGAACGTCAACTCGTACAGGGCGATCGCGGCGAGGCCGAGGGCCGCGTGGTCTTCGAGAAATCCCGGGACGTTCGCCACGCCCGACTTCCATGCCCGCAGTACCCGTCTGTCGCGGAGCATCGCGCTGAACAGGAACTCCCCGCAGCGGATCGCCACATCGCGATAGTCGTCGCGCCCGAACACACGTGCGGCCTCCGCGACACCGGCTACCATGAGCCCATTCCACGCGGCGACCACCTTCTCGTCGCGCCCGGGCCACTCACGCGTCGCCCGGCTGGCGTACAGCGCGCGCTTTCCGCGGGCGATCGCCGCACGTACCGCGTCCTCGGTCATCCCGTGGCGAGCCGCCACCCCCGCGGGCTCCATGGCGACAAAGAGGATGTTCCTGTCCTCGAAATTCCCCTCCTCCGTGACGCCGTAGTACGCTTTCACCGGCTCGGCGTCCTGGCCGAGGGCGGTATCGAGCTGCGCGGGTGTCCAGACGTAGAACTTGCCTTCGTGGCCTTCGCTGTCGGCGTCGAGCGAGGAATAGAATCCGCCCGCATCGTCGAGCATCTCGCGGACGGCCCAGTCCACCGTCTCCTCCGTGACACGCCGGACGTCGGCGTCGCCTGTCGCCTGGAAGAGGTGCGCGCCCAGCCGGATCAGCTGCGCGTTGTCATACAGCATCTTCTCGAAATGCGGCACCAGCCAGATGGCGTCGACGGCGTACCGCGCGAAGCCGCCCCCGATCTGATCGTAGATGCCGCCCCGGGACATCGCCCGAAAAGTCGATGTCACCATGGACAGCACGTCGGGATTCCCCGTGCGCCCCCAGTACCGCATCAGGAAATCCATCGCCATCGTGGGCGGAAACTTGGGCGCGCCCTCGAACCCGCCGTTCCGGACATCGAAACGCTGGGCGATGCCGCGATATGCGCGCTCGAGCAGCGCCAGCGTCAGATCGCCCGTGGAGATCGCCGGCTCCCCCATCGCGCCATAGAGCTGGCGCATGGTCGCCGCCGACTGCGCCACCTGGGCCTTGCGATTGCGGTAGGCGTCGGCCACGGCCCGCAGCACGCGCTGGAAGGACGGCATGCCTGGGCGATCCGAGGGCGGAAAGTAGGTTCCGCCATAGTACGGTGCGCCGTCGGGCGTGAGAAAAACGGTCATGGGCCATCCACCATGGCCCGTCATCGCCTGCACCGCCTGCATGTAGATGCCGTCGAGGTCCGGTCGCTCCTCGCGGTCCACCTTGATGTTCACGAACAGCTCGTTCATCAGGTCGGCGGTGTCCTGATCCTCGAACGACTCGTGCGCCATCACATGGCACCAGTGGCACGCCGCGTACCCGATACTGAGCAGGATGGGACGGTCTTCCACCCGCGAGCGGGCGAGCGCTTCCGGCCCCCAGGGATACCAGTCCACGGGGTTGTCGGCGTGCTGCACGAGATACGGGCTCGTTTGCCCGGCGAGTCGATTCGGCATGCCGAAAGCTAGTGCCCGCCTGTGTTCCTCATCGCAAGGCGTCCGGCAGACCTCGGCAGCGTCGCCGCGTTGCAATCGCGGCTCCACGGACACCGGGGCTGTGACGCTGGCCGCGCGCACCTTCAGCCGCGAGTTGGTTCTCAATATGTTGCAACTCCCTCAGCCCGTCGCCATGGCAACCGTTTCGTCTGATCTCGACCGATACCTGTCGGAGAACGACAACCGCATTCACAGCGAGTTGTTCGATTTTCTTCGCATCCCCAGCGTGAGTGCCCGTTCGGAGCACGCGCCGGATGTGGCGCGCGCCGCGGATTGGCTGGCCGCTTCGCTCCGATCGGCTGGCCTCGACGCGCGGATCTACCAAACGCCCGGGCATCCGGTGGTCATCGGCGAGTGGCGCAAGGCCGCGCCGGGGGCGCCGACGATTCTGATCTACGGCCACTACGACGTGCAGCCGGCGGAGCCCCTGGAGCTCTGGACCTCACCGGCGTTCGAGCCCACCGTTCGGGACGGGCGGATCTATGCCCGGGGCAGCGTCGATGACAAGGGACAGCTGTTCGCCCATGTGAAGGCCCTGGAGGCGTACCTCCGGGTTCGCGGGGCCCTCCCCGTCAATGTCGTTGTACTGGCCGAAGGCGAGGAAGAAGTCGGGAGTGACCACCTGGCGCCGTTCGTGGAGCAGCACGCGGCGATGCTCCGGGCGGACGCGGTCGTGGTTTCCGACTCCGCGATGTTCGCGCCCGGGATTCCGTCGATTCTTTCGTCGCTCCGTGGGCTGGCGTACTTCCAGATCGATGTGCAGGGGCCGGCATCGGATCTTCACTCGGGGTCGTATGGCGGAGGGGTGGTCAATCCCGCGATGGCCCTTGCCCGGATGCTTGCCACGCTGCACGACGACACGGGCCGTGTGGCGATCCCAGGCTTCTATGAGGACGTGCGCGATTGGGGTGACGGTGCCCGCGCGGCCCTTCGCGATCTGCCTTTCGATGATGCGCACTTCAAGGCGGAGACCGGCGTGTCCGCGCTCGGAGGCGAATCCGGCTTCACGACGCTCGAGCGGCTCTGGACCCGTCCCACCTGCGAGGTCAATGGACTCCTCAGCGGTTACACGGGCGAGGGCGCAAAGACGGTGCTGCCGGCACGCGCGATGGCCAAGGTCAGTTGTCGTCTCGTGCCTGACCAGACTCCGGAGCGGGTCGGTGACCTGCTCCGGGCGCACATCGCCCGGGTTGCGCCCCCGGGTGTGCGCGCGACGGTGACGCAGCTGCACGGCGGCCGACCCTGGCGGGCCGAGCTGGACGGTCCGGTGTTCGATGCGGCAAAGCGCGCGCTTGCCGCCGCCTTCGGTCGCGAGCCCGTGATCACGGGCGAGGGCGGCTCGATCCCCGTGGTGGGGGATTTTACGCGGGTCCTCAAGGCCCCCGTCCTCCTCATGGGCTTCGGCCTGCCCGGGGAGAACGCGCACGCGCCCGACGAATGGATCAGCGACGACAACTTCCGTCGCGGAATGCGGGCGATCGCGACGCTATGGGAAGAGCTGGGACGTCAGACGAAGGAGCGAACGAAAGCCACCAGCCGGTGATGGCCGCCGCCGACTAGAGGCCCGAAAGCAGCGCGTCGTTGCCGGGAGTCCCCGCGATGCGCTTGATCAGCCATTCCATGGCGGAGCTCGGCGGCATCTGCTGCAATCCGCGGCGCAGCGTGAACACCGAGTCCAGCTGCTCCGGACGGAAGAGCTTCTCCTCGCGACGCGTGCCGCTCGTGGCGATGTCGATCGCGGGATAGATCCGCTTCTCCGCCAGGCTGCGGTCCAGCTTGATCTCGCAGTTACCGGTGCCCTTGAACTCCTCGAAGATCACATCGTCCATGCGGGAGCCGGTCTCCACCAGGGCGGTGGCGATGATCGTCAGCGAGCCGCCACCGTGCTGCGGGAGGACGGAGCGTGCCGAGCCGAAGAAGGCCTTGGGCTTCGCCATCGCGGTCGCATCGAGACCGCCGCTCAATGTGCGGCCGGTTCCACGGTCCACGGTGTTGTGGGCGCGCGCGAGGCGGGTGATCGAGTCGAGCACGATCACGACATCCTTGCCGCCTTCCACGAGCCGGCGTGCGTGCTCCAGGGTCATCTCGGCGACTTCGACGTGCCGCTCCGCCGGCTGGTCGAAGCTCGAGGCCACGACCTCGCCGTAGCCCCACGTGATCATCTCGCTCACTTCCTCGGGGCGCTCATCCACGAGCAGCACGAGCAGGGCGGCCTCGGGGTGGTTGACCGCGACACCCTCGGTGATCGCCTGCAGCAGCATCGTCTTTCCGGCCCGGGCCGGCGCGACGATGAGGGCGCGCTGCCCGTACCCGATCGGGGCAATGAGATCGATGGCCCGCCGGGTCAGCTCGGGACCTCCCTTGGCGGGGCGTCCGGTCTCGAGCGTGAGTTTCCGCTCCGGATACGAGGCGACGAGAGCGCCGAAGTCGGGGCGACGGAGCGCGAGGGTCGGGTCCGCCCCGTTGATCTGCTGGATTTCCATCACCGACACGCGGCCGCGCGCATCCCGGCCGACCATTGCCTGCACGGTGTCGCCTCGACGGAGACCCGAGCCGCGCACGAGCTGCGGACCGACAAACGGGTCACCTGCCTCGCCGAGATAGCTGTTCGTCGCCCGGCGAATGTAGCCGCCGTCACGGGCCGGATCGAACCAACCCACGGCCTCGCCCTCTGGCTCCAGCGGCAGCGCTGGGCCGCTCGGCTGGAAGTCCCGGCGTGGCGCACCGCCACCGCCGCCCCGCCCGCGATTCCGGCCGCGGTGCCGCTTCCCATTGTACTGCGGCTGGGAGTTTCCGCTGTCCTGGCGCTGGTCGCGTCGTCCGCCCTGATCCTGCCGGTACTGGCGCTGCGGGGTCGCGGTCATCTCGCCGTCGGATGCCGGTCCGCCATCGCTGCTGGGGGGCATCGCGCCGTCTCCCGTTGAATCTCCGCCCTCGATGTTCGGTGCAGACTCGGTGGCGCTTCCGGCGCCCTGCTCCCGGTAACCGCCTCCGAGATCGGAGCCCGGATCCATGTGAGGGCGATTGAAAGGACGGTGGCCTCGGCCACGCCGATGGGGACGACGACGCTCGTTCATGCAGTGGTTGGGAAGATGGCTATCACGGAACTGACTTCAGGGGCGGGCCGTTATGGGCCGCCGCTGCCTCTCGTGCAGTACATGCATTCGCGCAATGCCGCGTGCAGTGCGTAACACAGCACGCCACAGAAGAACACGCGCGTTGGAGATACGAAGAATGGATCGGTCAGGGCGATACTCGCCCCCTGCTAGATATCGTCGCCGGCTACGCGGGTCGATCACGCGGATCCTGGCGACACCGTCTCGAGCGCGGCGCCGCCGTCCACGCCTGGGATCACGGCGTCAGCGCCTCTTGCTCGGTCAGCAGACAACCATCGTCAGTGGCTTTCCGATACCTCAGTATGGGGTCGATTCGGCGATTCCGCAACCCGGGGGCGTCCCGGCGATCCGACCCGTACAGGCCGCTTCTAACTGGCAGTTCTCCCCACCCCGTCGAGCTGCTTGACCGTGGCGATGACGCGCCTCAGGAGCTCCAGCAAGCGGTGGACCGCTGCCTGGCTCTCCTCGTTCGGCATCGACATTTCGAGCAGCTGCACCTCCATGAGGAGCGCGGTCATGGGGTTGTTGATCTCGTGATGCACTCGGGCCGCGACTTCGCCGGCGGCGATGAGTTGTTGTACCCGGCGGAGTTCCCGATGGGCCGCCTTGAACTCATCGCTGCCGGCGCTCACCGCCTGCACGGACTCGAGCGCGGACGGCATCTCGCGCGCCAGCTCCCGGAATACCACGGTCCGGCGCACCCCGAGCGTCGCCGCGATTGGCGCCAGGTCGCCTGCCGGCTCGGGGACGAGCAGGATCGCTTCTCCCCCGAACCCGGTCGCCCGGAGCCGCCGGAGCGCGTCGATACCTCCGCCCGCCCCCGCGTCCAACACGAGGCAGGCGACACCGCGCAGCGGGCCCTTGGGCAGCAGGCGCTCCGCGGCGACTTCCACGACGGCTGATGGCCAGGCGGTGAGGACGGCATCGCGGATGAGGCTCCCGCGAACGGGATCATCCGAGAGACACAGAACCTGCGCGATCGAATGCGCGGTTCCGTTGATCCCGTTTGCCGGCCCCTGCGACTCCTGGGCGCCGCCAATAGATTGCTCCATATGTCCGCCCCCCCGAGCCCGTCATCGACGGCCCTCGCCGCCGCCGTTGCCCACTACCGCGAGCACGCAGACCTGCCTGTCCTGCTCGCCAGCCTGCGCACGATTGCCCAGGCCAGCGATCCCGATTCCCTGGCTGCCGCCGCCGAACCCTACCGGGAAATCCCGGAAGTCGCGGGGCCGCTATACGAGCATATCGTCGATGCGAGGCCGACGGACGCCCGGGCCCTGGTCATTCTCGCCAGCGCGTACTGGCTCAGCGGCCGCGGTCCCGACGTCGTCGCGGACCTGGCATCGCGCGCCATCGCGGCCGACCCCACCAATCGTGGCGCCTGGCACCTCTGGGCGCTTGCCGAATCCAGCCCACGGGCGCGCACGAACCGCTGGCAGCAGGTCGTGCAGCGCTTTCCGACCGACGACGTAGCACGGGCGAACCTCGCCGACAATGCGGCCAGCCTCGCCGGCGCCGAGCATGATCCCGTGGCACTCGGTCTCGCCATCGACACGTACACGCAGCTGCTGGCCACAGCGGAGCGGCCGGAACAACGTGCCGCGGTCAGCTCGGCGCTCGAAACGCTCAAGCGCTGGCATTTCTGAAGCCTGTCTCGCCCCCAACGGTTGCACAAGACAGCGCTCACCGGTAGACGCTCCGGAGTCGCTCGATGTCCGACCACCCGGTCATGGAGCCGAGCACCCCAAAGAGCTCATCCAGCTCGAAGGGCTTCCTGACGAGCGGGCATCCCAGGGCCGCAATGATCTGCTCGCCGCGCAGCGTGACGTCGCCCGTCACGAAGACGGTCCGGTGCTGCAGGTGCGGCTGGTAGGCGACCGCGTAGTGAAACACGGCGTCGCCCCGGATGTCCTTCATCTTGAGGTCCATGATCACGGCCGCGAACGTCTCCTCGGCGACCGCGCGCTCGCCTTCCTCGCCGGAGTGCGCCGTCCGTACGGAATAGCCGCGCCGTACCGCCGCCATCTCGATCGCGCGACAGATTGACGGTTCGTCGTCCACGATGAGAATGCGGGGGCCGCCTGCCTGGCTCGCTATCGGCGAGTCGCTCAGCATGCGACCTCGTGACTCAGTCCGCCGGCGCGTCCTCCGAGTCTTCCGACCGGGCGCCATCCTCGTTGATCGGTGGCGCCGTGAGCCGCGCCGCGAGGTGCGCCACGAAGGCCTCCGGCACGATCCGCGAACGGACCCGGGCCGGAGTTGCACCGATCATGAAGACCATCTGTCGACGCAGCTGATCCTGGCCGACGCCGATCCGCTGCGCTGCCTCCTCGACCGAGAGCTTCGCCTCGCGCAGGTACCCGTAGGCTCGGAGCAGCCGGGCGCTCATGACCCAGACCCGAGGGGTAGCGAGCTTCTCTCGTTCCAGCTGGCGATACAGGGTGCGGACGTCCGTCCCGGCGGCTGCCGCAAGATCGCCGGCTCCGTGAAATTGTCCCGGTCGGTTGAAGAGTCGCTCGATCGCTCGTGCCAGCGCCGTCGGCAGTGCCGACAATGACTGCGAGATGGCATCGAGCATCAGCTCCGCGAGTACGGAGTTCGGTTGTAACTCCAACAGCCGCAGGAATTTGTCCGGCGCATCGTCGAACCGATGCAGAACGATCTGCTGGATGCCGTGCCGCGACAGCTCCACCGCGGCCTGCATGGTCTGCGGGGTGAGCGCCGTGTAGACTACGACCGCCATCGCCGGCGACTGATCGACCAGCCGACGCACGCCGCCGATCCGGATGGTTCCGTCCGCCCTGGGATCGACCACCGCGACCGGAAACGGCTGGCTCGCCGTCATTTGGCACAGCTCGTCCCAGTTGCTGGCCTGCCGTATGGTGTGCAGCTCCCGCACCACCAGTCGGAGATGGGCCAGGAGAGGTGGCGGGAGGTAGGTAGCTATCTCCACCAGGGCCTGAATTGCGGGGAAATGTCAGAAATCCGCTGGTTTCTGACAGAAAATGCAGGTTTTTTCTTTTCGGCGCGACCCTACCTTGGTGACAGTCAGTTGGCTCGCCCCCTGTCACGCCCAATTTTGAGGGTCCCCACAATGCGATCCCCCCGCCCATTTCGAATCGCTGCTCTTCTGTCCGTTGCCCTGTTCGCCGGTGCTTGCCTGAACCCGAACTCGCCGAACCGGGATGAAGAGGAGCCGCCGCAGCCGGGTGGAACGTGCACGGTAAGCGTCGGATCGCAGACGCTGACGGGTGTGTGGATCTACCAGAACCGTGAAGGCGAAGAGGTTCTGGTGTGCCAGGCGTCGGGTGGCGACGGCGGGCAGAACTAGGAGGCAGTTCGCGCAAAGGTTGGGCCTCGGGCGAGAGTTGCCCGGGGCCCAACTTCTTTTTGCCCAGCCTGTTAGGCGACATCCAACCCCGCGAGGCTGCGCATTTCCTTGATGGCCTGCGCGATGTCCGTGAGAGCGCCTGGGGACTCCGCAGCTTTGGCCGCCTTCGCGCGCGTCTCCATGGCGACGTCGCGCAGATGCTCCTCGGCCTTGAAGGCGACCTCATGGAACTGATGCCGTGCGGCGATGTCCCGTGCGCGTTCCAGCGCGACGCGGGCTGCCCCGAGCCGGTGGAAGACGAAATAGCCCCATCCGACATGGAGGTGGTAGTTCGCCTCCAGCGAGGCCGGAAGTTCCTTGTCCTCGAGCTCTCCGCGGTAGTTCTCGAACACCGGCTCACACCCTTCGCGAACGGCGATGTCCATCAAGTTGATCGTCGCTGCCCATCGGACGTATTGCTCGCGGGCGGTCGCCGCTACGATGACAAGCGCGTCCCGCGCGGCGCTGTAGACCCCCAATTCCACGAATGCGATCGCGATGTCGACAAGGGCGCGGTCGCGAGCAGCCTGTTCACGGTAGCCCTGCAGCGCCTGATAGCCAAAACGAGCCGCGGGCTCATACTGACCACGCGCATGAGCGACAACGGCGCGATCGTGAAATGCCACTGCGCGTATGTCTCTCAGGTCCTCCGCGTCTCTCGCCGTGCGGGTAAGCGTGTCGTCGAGAATCTCCTCGGCCTTCGGCATGTTGCCGCGGTCCATCGCGAGCTTCGCTTCCGCCACCCGAGCGCGCAGCGCCTTTACCAGGTCGCCGGCTGCCGCGGCAAGCTCACCGGCAGCAGTGTAGGCATCCGTCGCCTCTGGCCATTGCCCGAGCATACGCAAGCAGTAGCCGAACTGCATGTAGGCGTCGATCGTCAGATCGCACTCATCCAGCGGGTGCGCCTGGGCCAGCACGGTCTGATAGACATCCGCCGAAAGAGCCCATTTAGCTTCGTAGTGAAGAGCCCGGCCGTACGCCATGAGCCGAGGAAGAATCCGAGCCGGCTCTCCCGACGGATTTGCCGCTATCGCCTCAACGATCCCCTCCAGAATTGCCCGGATGGGATCCCCAGCCTTGATCCGCGCAACCGCCTCCCGAACCGCCGTTACCTCCCACTGGTCCGGCGCCAGCAACTCCGGCCCGAACTCGACCCAGTGATCGAACAGCCTGACCACCACCAGCCCGGCCGCCGCGCCCGCCCAGCCCACAGAGCTCTCGCTCTCGCAGGCGGCCAAGGCCTCGAAAAAAGCCTGGTGGGGAAGACGGGATGGCGATGTGGAGGAGAGGTCCATTGGAGTCCCAAACCATTCAAGAGGGTGGTACGAAAAGATGCGCGGCGGCAAACACTCTCTAACTTGGGCACCCGCCGGAACCCAACAAGTAGCGTTTTCTGACAAAAAACCAGTGCTTTTATGACAGTGTGACCTAACCCACCGTAACATCGGGCAAAATTTGCCGGTACTGCGGCAGGCAAATTTGCCAGATCGGAAGAGGCTAGGAAGCTCTGGCCGTCTACGGGCCTTGGTACCGGCGCCCGAGGGAACATGGCGAGCCGATCGGGTGCTTAGAGAGGCGAATGGACCGGACTGAGCACATCGACTGCGAAGGCGCCAAACGCCAGCTCTGGGATTACCTCGACGGCGAGCTAACCCCGGAACGCATGACCGCAATCCGCGCCCACTTACATGCGTGCCGCCCATGCGCCTGCCGCGAGGGATTCGAGCGTGCGTTCCTCCAAGCGCTTGCAACCGCGCGCGCCGATGCGACCGCCCCGCCCGCCCTTCGTGAGCGCGTTCTCTCCCTGTTGCGCGACGCTGGTTTCTCCCTGGGCAAGTAGGTGCACCCAGGGCGCCGTTGCTACTCCGCGGTAAGCTCCAGAGTCCAGTCCAGGGCGATATCCGGCCGCAGCGAATCGCGCACGGAGCAGTACTTGTTGAGGGCGAGATCGATCGCGCGCTCGGCGTTTGCCCGGTCGATTCCCGCACCGGCAATCCTGAACGTGAGATGAATGCGCGTGAGGCGAGCCGGAATTTCCGCGGCTCGCTCGCCCTCCACGTCGACCACTACCGATCTCGCTGGCGTCCGGCGCTTTGCCAGGATCGTCAGGACGTCCTCCGTCGTACACGCGGCCAGGGCGCACAGCACCGTATCTACCGGTCCAGGACCGCCACCCGGCCCATCGATGGCAATGGTCGGACCCCCGGGGCGCCCGCCCTCGAATCGGACGGCGCCCTTCCATGCGACCCGCACACGGGAAGGCGGCTTGCCAACGGGAGGGGTCGGGAGGTCGCTTTGATCAGTCGGCATACGAAACGTGGCGTCGATCGCGCTCGGCCGCGGCGCGGCGCGAAAATTCAGGTTGCGAAACGCGGATGCGCGCGACGATGTTGTCGCGGCTGATACAAGATAGCAAAATGTCCAACCCACCCTTCGCAGACGCACCACGCATGGACCCGTACGCGAGACACATTCTCGTGTGCACGGGCGGGTTCTGCTCCCCGACGCACGCCGGTCGGGCGCTGTATGCGATGCTGCCGGCCCTGCTCGAGCGCGAGGGGCTGCTGTTCGGTCCGCACCGCGTGAAGCGCGGCGAGACACCCTGCCTCGGCGTCTGCGCCCTTGGTCCGATCGTTGTCGTGTATCCGGAAGGGGTGTGGTATGCCAGCGTGACGCCCGCTCTCCTCGAACGAATCGTCGTGGAGCACCTGCGATACGGTCGGATCGTCACCGAGGCCGCATTTCACCGTCTCGCACAGCCCGAGGTACTCGAACCCCCGTCAGCGGCGGAGTGATATAGCCGCCTGCCCGTCAATGGGCCATCGCCTCCAGGCGGGCAACACGTTCGGCGGTCGAGGGGTGCGTCGAAAAGAGCCTGCTCACGCCGCTGCTCACGGCGGCGAGCGGATTGACGATTGCCAGCGGCGCCGCCGACGGCGCGACCCGCATCGGTACGGCGTGCGCGGCGCGGTCCAGCTTCACGAGCGCGCTCGCCAACCCACGTGGCTTGCCGGAAATCTCGGCTCCCACGGCATCCGCCTTGAACTCGCGCTGCCGGCTGATGGCGAACTGGATGAGCATGGCCGCAAGCGGCGCGAGGATGACCAGCGCGAGCGCCGCCACGGGGTTCGATCCCTCTTCATCGTTGCGGCCGCCCATGAACATCCCGAACCACGCGAGGTTGCTGATGGCGCCGGCCATCGTTGCGGCAATCGTCTGCAGCAGCATGTCGTGATTGCGCACGTGCGCGAGCTCGTGGGCAAGCACGCCCTCGAGCTCATCCTGATCGATCGTCCGCAGAATGCCTTCAGTCACGCACACCACCGCGTGTTCCGGGCTGCGGCCGGTCGCGAACGCGTTCGGCTGTTGATGTGGCGCGATCGCGACCGTGGGCATGGGCAGGCCCGCCCGCTGGCGCAGGCGGTCCACCATGGCGTAGAGCTCCGGCGCTTCCGCGGCGGTCACCACCCGTGCCCCATACGCCCGCAGGACCATGCTCGATGATCCGTAGTAGGCGATGAAGTTCATGACCCCGGCCATCACCAGGGCAAACATCATCCCGCCCTGGCCGGCGATGGCGCCGCCGATGGCCATGAAGAGGGCCGTGAGCCCCGCCATCAGCACGAATACCTTTATGTTGCTCATTCCTCACTCCAAGGGACCCTGATACTAAAGGCGAGGCGCTTGGCACCCGGTTCCCCTCGCTGGGGTTCCGGCGGTGCAACCCTGACGGGAGGGTAAGTGACCATCGCTAGCGGGATTGCACGCGCGGAAAGGCCCCGCTAGTGTTCGCGATTCCTACCTCAGTCATGCTGAATTCCCCTATTCCACGTCGGTTCGTGCTCGGAACGGCGCAGCGGCTTCTCCTCGGTGAGGACAAGCCCGCCAGCACTCGATCGGATGAGCCGCCGCGCCTCACGCCCCGAGCCATAGAGAGAACACGTATGCCCCGCTCCAGAGATCGCATCCTCGCCAACCTCGAGGAGATGTACCGGGAAGGCTTTGCCCGTGCCCAGGAATCGGGCGACCAGGCGCAGATGACCGCGCTGGATTTCGCCTATCGGCGCGAGCAGCTCTATTTCGAGATCCTGCTCGACGTCCGCGACGCGCTCGACCGGAGCAGCCGCTAGGCCGGCGGGTCCTCGAAGCCCGGTGGAGCGCGCACGGGCTTCGCTCCGCGCGGCGGGATGAGCGCCGACGCGATGATCGCGGCGGCGAGTACGCCGACAACGACGAGCAACGCCGCGCCGATCGGGATCTCCACCCAGTACGACAGGAGCATCTTCACGCCCACGAACGCGAGGATCAGCGCCAGTCCGTATTTGAGCAGGTGGAACCGGTCGATCACCTGTGCGAGCAGGAAATACAGCGATCGGAGCCCGAGAATCGCGAACACGTTCGACGTGTACACGACGAACGGGTCCTTGGTCACCGCAAAGATCGCCGGGATCGAGTCGATCGCGAACACGAGGTCCGTGACGTCCACGATGACCAGCACCAGGAAGAGCGGTGTGGCGACGAGTCGTCCGCCTTCGCGGGTGAAGAAGCGCTGGCCATCGTAGCGCGTCGTGAACGGCAGCCAGCGGCGCGCCAACCGGTACGCGATGTTCTTTTCCGCATCGAACACCTCGTCCTGGCTGAACAACATCCGGGTTCCCGTGACCACGAGCACGGCGCCAAAGACGTAGATGGCCCAGTGCAGCCGATTCACCGCGAACGTTCCGAGTCCGATGAAGGTCCCGCGCAGCACCAGTGCTCCGATGATGCCCCAGATCAGGACCCGGTGCTGATAACGCGCGGGAATCGCGAAGTACGCGAAGATCATCACGAACACGAACACGTTGTCCGCGCTCAGCGACTCTTCGATGATGTAGCCCGCGAGGAACGTCAGGGCGATATGCGGCTCTTCAAGGACATAGAGTCCGGCCGCGAAGAGCAGCGCGAGCGAGACCCAGACCCCGGTCCAGGCGAGCGCTTCCTTCGTCGTGACAACTCGCGCCTCCCGATGGAAGACGCCCAGGTCCACCGCGAGCATCACCAGCACGAAGGCGTTGAACGCCACCCAGAACCAGATGCTGGTCGCCACGCTAGGGCCTCACGGATGTGGAGCGCGGACAAGAAAAACCGCCACGACACACGTGATGTCGGGGCGGGTCGCCCGGATCGGGGAACAATGGGGCAATCCCTGCCGCCTATCAAGACGGCCACGGTGGCGGGCTCTGGCGGGACCCTGCGTCACGGCATAACCATTCAACCTGGGAGCGCCGCCGTACCCGTGAGCGCGGATACCCAGGTTCCCGGCACCGAGGCACTACACCCATGAACGCACCTGCCGTTCTCCGACGACTGATCGGACCTGCCCTGCTCGTTCTGGGCTGGATCCTGACCGCCACCCCCGCCGGGGCCCAGCAGGTGTTCCGCGGCCAGGTGCTGGACTACGACACGAACAAACCCATCATCGATGCTGAGGTGACGTTGCTGAGCGCGGGGAGCCTCAAGATCGGCACTATGCGTACCGACAGCGAGGGCGTTTTCGCGCTCAGGGCGCCTGGGCCTGGCAGCTTCAAAATCCAGTCACTTCGGATCGGCTACAAGCCTTCCATTTCGCCGGTGCTTCGTATCGGGCGAGATACCACCATCGTCGTCCAGATGGAGATGTCGCCCAACGCGACTGTGCTTGCTCCGCTCGCGATTGTCGGCAAGACCGCCAACAGGCTCGGCGATCCGCTGGATCCGATGTGGGGTTACAGCTTCCGCAAGAACATGGGGTTAGGCACGTTCATCGAGTACCCCCGGATCATGGACCAGAACCCCGTCCATTTCGTGGACATCTTGCGCACCGTCCCCGGCGTGCAGAGTATTTCGGGATCGGACTCCGTGTACTTTCCGCGGATGGCAAACACCAGGCCGGACGGAGAGCTTTGCATGCCCGGCTACTTTCTCGACGGATTCCCGATGCACGATGAGAATCCCCTCGAAACGCTGAGTCTGCTATTGCCCGATGGCATTGAGGCCATCGAGATCTACAAGAGCGATCTGGTTGTGCCCGGGGAGTTCGCGGGTTCGTACTCGAACTGCGGGGCCATCATCGTCTGGAGAAAACGCTAGCGGGGCGCCGCCGGCGAAGGCTCAGTACTTCGCCATCTCCTCGTAGGCCTTCCTGAACGTCTCGATCTGCGGGAGCGTGGCGTCTTCGATCTGGGGCGCGTAGCCCACGAAGGCATCCGCCGATGCGATGCGTCGGACCGGCGCATCCAGCCACGCGAAACACTCGTCACCAATCGCCGCGGCAATCTCCGCACCGTAGCCCCACGTGCGCGCGTCCTCGTAGGCCACGATCACCCGCGACGTTTTCTTCGCCGAGGCGAACACGGTCTCGCTGTCCCACGGTGAGAGTGTTCGGAGGTCGATGACTTCGACCGAGATGCCGCGGTCGGCCACATCCGCGGCCGCCACGAGGGCTCGCTGCACGGTGGCACCGTATGTGACGACGGTGATGTCGGTGCCGGGCCGCACGACCTTCGCCTTGCCGAGCGGGATCATGAAGTTCGGCCCCGGGTTCGGCGCGCGGTTATAGGTCTGCCGATAGAGGTGCTTGTGCTCCAGGAAGATCACGGGATCCTCGCATCGGATCGCCGTGCGCAGGAGCCCGTTGGCGTCGAGCGCCGTCGAGGGACACACCACCCGCAGGCCAGGCGTGTGCGTGAAGATCGAGGCACCGGTCTGCGAGTGATACAGCGCGCCGCGGATGTACCCGCCATATGTCGTGCGGATGACCATGGGCGCGGCAAACGCGTTGTTCGAGCGCCAGCGCAACGTGGCCACCTCGTTCCGGATCTGCATGAACGCGGGCCAGATATAGTCGAAGAACTGGATCTCGACGACGGGCTTGAAGCCGCGGACCGCGAGGCCGAGCGCGCGACCGATGATCGCTGCTTCGGCCAGCGGAGTGCTGTAGACGCGCTGCGATCCGAACTCCTTCTGCAGCCCCCACGTCACCCCGAAGACGCCGCCCTTTCCCTTCACGCGTCCCAGGTATTTCTCGCGCCCAACATCGGCCACGTCCTCACCGAAGACGAGGATGCGCGGGTCCCGGCGCATCTCATCCCGCATGACGGCATTGAGAAGGTCCACCATCGTGGTCGGGTCGCCCGAGAACTGCGGGTCCTCCTCCGTATCGAACTGCTCACTCGCCGGATCCACGTCGGGAGAGTACACACCGAAGAGGACGGACGACGGTGCGGGCTGCGCGTGCGTGAGCGCATCATCCGTCGCCGCCAGGATTTCCGCGTCCACCTCCGCCTTCATCTTCTCGATTTCCGCCGGGGTCATGTGGCCCTGCTCGACCAGCCAGCGCGGAAAAACAACGAGCGGATCCCTGGCGGCGTCCGCCTCCCGCTCGACGGGCGGCCGATAGCGCTCTTCGTCGTCCGACAGCGAGTGCGAATAGGGACGGATCACGTGCGCGTGCACGAGCGCCGGCCCCTTTCGCTGACGCACGTGCTCGATCGCGCGCGCCAGGGTCGCATGCGAGGCCACGAAGTCGCAGCCGTCGACTTCCTCCACATACAGATTCGGGAAGCTGCTCACGAGCTTCGAGATCGAGCCCCCCGCCGTGTTCATCTCCACCGGGACCGAGATCGCGTACTCGTTGTCTTGGATCAGATACAGAACAGGGAACTTGAAGTTGCACGCCGTGTTGAGGGACTCCCAGAATTCGCCCTCGCTCGTGGCTCCCTCCCCAGCCGAGACGTAGCTGACGTCGTCCAGCGGGCCTCCGTTGGCCATGCCCAGGGCCGTGTTGCGAACCGATGCTTCGGCACATCCCACCGCATGCAGGAACTGCGTTCCCGTGGGCGACGAGCCGGACACGATGTGCAGCCTGGGGCTCGCCCAGTGGCTCGGCATCTGGCGACCGCCCGAGCAGGGATCATCGGCCGCGCCGACCGCGCCGTACAGCATCTCCGCCGGAGTGATCCCGAGCAGAAGACACAGGGCCCGATCCCGGTAATACGGGAAGAACCAGTCGTGCCCGGCCTTCAGCAGCACGCCGGCCGCGGCGAGCACGGCCTCGTGCCCAGCACCGGAGATCTGGAAGAACGTCTTGTTCTGCCGCTTCAACTGGATTTCGCGGTCATCCAGCCGTCGCGACAGCAGCATCGTCCGATAGGCCAGACGGAGCGTCTCGCGGTCGAGAGCTCCGACGGGTTGGGCCTTGCGTTCGGTGCGGGTAGCGGGCATGCGGACGGGTATGGGGGCGGCTCTGAAATTATACCCAGGAATCGACGACTTCAGTAATCCACGGGACGCAGGTACGACTCTCCAATGGCGGTCGCGCTCACCATGGCAACGGTGGGCATGCGGCGCTTCCAGTGCGTGGCCTCCAGGCGCCGGTGGACGGTCTTCACGTCAGCCTCGCTGAACCCCGCCCCAACGATCTCGGCCGGCTTGTACCCGTGCAGGAGCCAGTTGAGGATCCGGTCGGCGACCGCGTAGGAGACGCCGAGATCGGCCTCGTCGGTCTGGCCGTGCACCAGATCCGCCGTGGGCGGCTTCTTCAGGATGATCTCCGGAACGCCAAGCGCCTCCCCCAGCTGCCAGATCTGCGTCTTGTAGAGATCGCCCAGCGGATTGATCGGCGGTGAGTCGTCCGCGTGCCAGGTGAAGTAGCCGAAGAGTCGCTCGGTCTTGTTGCCCGTCCCGAGTGGCAGCCCGCAGTACTTCGCCGACAGATCGAAGAGCGCGATCATGCGCGTCCGCGCCATGACGTTGCCGCGCCGCATGCCGTCGGCCTCGGGCTCGTTCGCGAGGTAGCCGTCCACGGCCGCGGAGATCTCGAGCGTGCGCCCCTCGATACCGAGTGCGTCCACCACGAGCTTGGCGTGCGCGGCGCTCTCGGGGCTCGACGTCCTGTAGGGAAGATTGATCCCGATGACGTTCTCGGGCCCGAGTGCCAGGGCAGCGAGGTATGCCGTGACGGCGGAATCCACGCCGCCGGACAGGCCCACGACGCCGCGCTTGAAGCCGCGCTGTGCCAGCTCTTCCCGGATGAACGAGACGAGCCACTCGGTCACCAGCTCCGTGTCGATATCGAGTGGCGGCGGGCCGGCATCGCCGCCGCGAGGGCCGCGAATGACGGTCCACGGGCTGGAGGGCGGGGTGGGCTTCGCCGCCCTGCGACCATCGGTCGCTTTCGCGGCGACCGGGGCAGCGTCGAAGCGTTGCTCGACCGCGTCTCCGCGCTCGATCCGCCCCAGCGCCGCAGTGAGGTGCGGCAGCATCATCCGCGCATCCGTGAGGAGCGGCATGTCCGCGCGCGCCCTTGTCAGGTCCGCGAGATCGAGGTCGGCGGTGAGCACGGCTTCCTCCCACAGGGGGCCACGCACCGTGACGTCGCCGCGGGGGCCCACCACGATGGATCCGCCCGCGAAGGTCTTGCCGCCTTCCGCGGCGATGAGGTGAGCCACCGAGACGTAGACACCGTGCTCGCCAGCCATATCCCGCGCCAGTCGCTCCCATCGCTCGAGCGAGGCCGGTCCGGGAACATCATCCTCGCGTGGCCAGACGCCCCGCGACGGCGCGGCAGCCATGATGAAGAGCACCTGCGCGCCATCGAGGGCCGCGAGGAAGCCGGTGATGCTGTGCCAGGCGTCCTCGCACACGAGCATCGCCGCCCGGCCCCACGACGTGTCGAAGGCGCGCAGCTCCGTGCCGCGCTCCACGAAGCGCTCCTCATCGAATACGCCATACGTCGGCAGGAACAGCTTGCGGTGCACATGCCGGATCACCGGCGCCTCGCCGCCGAGCGTGACGTACATCGCTGAGTTGTGCAGCGCGTTCCGCCATACTTCATAGAAGCCGATTACCACGTCGAGCGGCCGACCGTGTGGCACGGCGGCGAGGTACGCGGCGTTGAGATCGGCGGCGAGCTGCCCGGCGGGCAGGGCCAGCTCCCCCACGCCGCCCTCGACGAAGTAGCCGGTCAGCGCGGTTTCGGGCAGCTGTACGATCGCCGGCCGCGGCTCCAGGGCATCAATCTGCGCGAACAGTGGGGTGAGGCGCGCCAGATTCTGGGCGTACTCTCCCTTGCGCGGACGGAATTGCGCGACGGCGAGCGGGACGTGGGGGGGCATTGTTGGGAACAATGCCATGGCGGTGGAGGAGGAGCAACACCAGGACCCAAGACCCAAGACCCAAGAGGTGTGGGCTGGGGTAGACTGCAACAACAACGCACGCGTGGACGTTACTGCCGTGGAGAGACACTGGTCGTTCATCAGAATGATGAGGGAAGGGGCGCGGTGATTGGCGTGGGACGTCAGCACATGGGGGGCAACTTTGGCGCCGTCGCGCTGTTGGCGATGGGGCTCGCAGTTGCGCACCCGCTCCGCGCCCAGCAGGCGCCCCCGAAGGAAGAAGCCTGGCAGCTCATCCAGCCGCCGCAGTCATCGCTCATCTTCGCCGCCGATAGCACGCTGATCGGCGAGATCGGCAAGGAGTGGCGCTCCAGCGTGCCGATCACGACGCTGCCTCCCTATCTGCCCAACGCGTTCATCGCCGTCGAAGACCAGCGCTTCCGCCAGCACAACGGCGTCGACGTGGTCGGGATTGCGGGAGCGATCAAGGACAATCTCCTTGGCGACCGGCGAGGTGCGAGTACGATCACGCAGCAGCTCGTCGGCAACATGCATCCCACGCTGGTCGATCGCAGCGATCCGAGCCCCGCGCGCAAGGTGCGCGAGCAGGCCGCGGCCCTGGAGATGGAGCGTCACTACACCAAGGACCAGATCCTCGAGGCGTACCTCAATCAGATCAGCTTCGGACACGGATGGTTCGGCGTGGAAGCGGCGTCTCGCCACTACTTCGGCAAGAGCGCGTCTCGCGTAACTCTCGCCGAGGCGGCGACCCTTGCGGCGATTCCCAAGGGACCGGCGATCTACGATCCGATTGCCGCGCCCGCGCGCGCGAGGGAGCGTCGCAACCTCGTGCTCGACCTCATGGCGCAGCAGAAGTACATCACGCGCGAGGCGGCCGCCGCGGCGAAGCGGGAGCCGCTTGTCACCGCACTCAACGCCGGAATGTCCGTCCGCGCGCCGTACGTCGTCGATGCTGTTCGACAGGAAGCGGACCGCCTGGGGCTCTCGCTCGCGAACGGTGGCTACCAGGTATTCACCACCATTGATCCCGCGCTCCAGACTGCGGCGATCGACGCGCTCCGGGACGGCCTGGCCGACCTCGAGGGTCCGGCTCGCCCGACCGCCGGTCGTGCACCCGCAAGTCAGGTCCGCCCGGACCAGATCGAGGGGGCGGTCGTCGCGCTGGATCCCGCCAACGGCGCAATTCGCGCGCTGGTGGGCGGCCGCGACTTCCAGACGGCCCCATTCAACCGGGCCCTCAACGCGATCCGCCAGCCCGGATCGGCGTTCAAGCCCTTCGTTTACGCCACGGCGATCGCCGACAGCCTGCCCGCCAGCACGCTCGTTGCCGACACGGCCATTTCCATCCGGCTCGACGACGGGCGCATCTACCAGCCCAAGAACGCCGACGGCGAATTCCTGGGGCCGATGCTCATGCGCGACGGACTCGCCAAGTCACGAAACGCGGTCGCCGTGCAGCTGGCCGAATCGCTCGGCATCGGCCGCGTGATCGCGCTGGCGCAGAGCCTTGGCATCCAGACCCCCATCGCGCCGTATCCATCGAGCGCGATCGGCGCGTCGGTGCTGCGTCCCATTGAGCTGGTGGCGGCCTACGCCGCCTTCGACAACCTCGGTGCGCGCGTCGATCCCCGCGTGATCAGCCAGGTCACCGATGTCACCGGCCACCCCGTGTGGAGCGCGATGCCGGCCGCGCCATCCCTCGTACTCGATCCACGCGTTGCCTTCATCGTTCGGAACATGATGGAGGATGTGGTGAGGGTCGGCACGGGCACGTCGGTTCGTCGCTACCTGCCGCCGGACATTCCCGTGGCTGGAAAGACGGGCACCACCGACGACAACACCGACGCCTGGTTCGTCGGAATGACGCCGGAGCTGGTCGCCGGCGTGTGGGTTGGCTACGACACGCCGAAGCCGATCGGCATCGGTGGCACCGGCGCCAGCCTGGCCGCTCCCATCTGGGGAAGGATGATGGGCGACTACTATCGTGGGCGGGACGTCGAGGACTGGAGCCCGCCGGCCGGACTCGTCACCGCTGAGCTGGACCGCGCCACCGGCCAGCTGGCGAACGATTCGACTCCGCCCGACAGACGGTATACGGAATTTTTCCTCGAAGGGACGGAGCCGCTGGCGATCCGGCCGAATCCGTGGCTGGGAGTGGAGTGGAGGCCGGCTGTCACCCCGTGGTAGGGGCTGAGGGCAGGGAGCAGAGGGCCCAGGGTTGAGCAGAGTATAGAGAGCAGAGAAGCACAGAGGCCGGGACGGATTCGGATCCGCCCCGGCCTCGCTTGTCCGCTGGCCTCTTCTCCCTACCTCTGCCCTCTGCTCGCCGCTCTCTGCCCTCTATGCTGCTGCCCCCGCCGGCACTCCCCTCTCGGCTTCTTCAGCCGCCTCGCTCTTCTCCGGCACGAGCGCGATCGCCAGCACCTCGTCCACCGTCTCCACCAGGTGGAACGTGATCACTCTCCGGACTTCCTCCGGGATGTCCTCGATGTCGGCCTCATTGTCCTTCGGGATGATCACGGTGGTGATCCCCGCTCGGTTTGCGCCCAGCACTTTCTCCTTCAGTCCGCCAATCGGCAGGGCACGGCCCCGCAGCGTGATCTCGCCGGTCATGGCGACATCCCGTCGAACGGCGCGCCCCGACATCTCGGAGATGAGCGCTGTGGCAATGGCGAGGCCGGCTGAGGGCCCATCCTTGGGGATCGCGCCAGCGGGCACGTGGATATGAGCCTCCACGGCACCAAGGCGGTCGCGCTTGATCCCGAGCTCCGCGGCGTTGTTCGTGGCGTACGTGAACGCGGCGCGCGCGGACTCCTTCATCACGTCGCCGAGTTGGCCCGTGAGGATCAGTGAGACCGAACCGCCGACCCCGACCTGGATGGAGGGATCCGATGCCGGCTGTCCGTAATAGCGCCGGATGGATGCCTCGACGAACATGATGTCGCCGCCCATCGGGGTGTAATACAGCCCGGTGGCGATGCCCACTTCGTCCTTATCCAGGCGCTTCTCCGGGTGCACCTTCGGCCGTCCGAGCAGGTCGCGCACCCCATCGCGCGTCACCACGGTCACGGGTGCTTCGCCGCCGGCGATGCGACGCGCCACTTTGCGCGCCACCGCGCCGATCTGGCGCTCCAGCTGTCGCACCCCACTCTCCCGGGTGTAGTTCGTGACGATCGACGCCACAGCTTCATCGTCGAGCGACACGCCCTTCCCCTTGAGTCCCGCGTCCTCCAGCTGGCGCGGAATGAGGTACTTCTTCGCGATCTCCGCCTTTTCTCGCTCGGTGTAGCCCGCAAACTCCACCATCTCCATGCGGTCCATCAGCGGGCCGGGAATGTTCTGGATGAAGTTCGCGGTCGCGATGAAGAGCACCTCGCTCAGGTCGAACGGCACCCCGAGGTAGTGATCGGTGAAGGAGTCGTTCTGCGCGGGGTCCAGCACCTCCAGCAACGCGGAGGAGGGATCGCCCTGGAACGACACGCCCAGCTTGTCTACCTCGTCGAGGAGGAACACGGGGTTCTTCGTGCCCGCCTGCTTCATCCCCTGGATGATGCGACCGGGCATCGCACCCACGTAGGTGCGCCGGTGCCCCCGGATGTCGGCTTCGTCTCGGGCGCCGCCAAGCGACACGCGCACGTACTCGCGGCCGAGGGAGCGCGCGATCGATTTGGCGATCGAAGTCTTTCCAACGCCGGGCGGCCCCGCGAACAGCAGAATCGGGCCCTTGGCCATCGCGCGCGATTTGGCCTCGACCTTGTCCGTGATCTTGGTCGGGATCTCGTGCTCGCCGGTGACCGAGAAGCTGGCGTCCTCCTTTGCGGGACGCACCTTGGCCGCGGGCACCTCGCCGGTCTTCTCGACTTCCTCCGATAGCTCCTGCGCTCGCAGCTGGCGCACGGCCAGGAACTCCAGGACGCGGTCCTTCACGTCCTGCAGCCCGTAGTGATCCTCGTCCAGCACCGTCACGGCGTGCTTGAGATCGAGCTGGTCGTCCGAGCGCTTGCCCCACGGCAGCTCCGCGATCCACTCCAGGTACGTCCGGATGACCTGGGCTTCCATGGATTCCCGACCGGCGCGCTCCAGCCGGCCGAGCTCGCGCTCGACCTCGGCTCGTGCCTCTTTCGGGAGCTCCAGCTTCGTGATCTTTTCGCGCAGCTCCTGCAGCTCGCGCGACTGATCGTCGTCGCCCAGCTCCTTCTGGATCGCCTTCATCTGCTCGCGCAGGAACATCTCCCGCTGCCGCTCGCCCAGCTCCTCCTGGACCTGCGACTTGATCTCTTCCTGCGCCTCGATCATCTCGATCTGGCGCTGCACCGCCACCAGGACACGGCGCAGCCGGTCCTCGACGCTGATCGTCTCGAGGAGACCCTGCTTCTCCGCGACAGACAGCTCGATGTAGCCCGCGATGACGTCGCCCAGGCGACCCGGGTCGGTCACCGAGTCGAGGAGCTGATGCACCCACTCCTCCGGCAGGCCGCGTCGTTCGCCGAATTCGGCCGCGCGCTCGCGCGTTTCCTTATGAAGGGCCACGAACGCCGGGTTCTGCTCGTCGAGGGGGCGCATCTCCTCGACCTTCATCACGACCGCGGTGAGATAGCCGTCGCCCGGTGTGAACTGGAGCGCGGTCGCGCGCTCCTCGCCCTGCAGCAGGAGCTGCACCCCGCCCAGGCCGCGCTGGATCTGCCCGATCCGGGCCACGACGCCCATCGAATACAGAATGTCGGGCGATGGCTCGTCCGAGTTGTCGCGCTGCGCGACCGCGAACACGAGCCGGTCGCCGCGGAGCGCGGCTTCGATGGCGCGAAGAGTCCCGGGGCGGCCGATCGCGATCGGCGAGGTGAGGCCGGGGAACATCACCGTCCCACGGAGTGGCAGAACGGGAAGGGTCTGGCGTTGGGCCATTGCAGTAGTACTCACAGAGGAACAAAGGAGAGGCCGATTGTCGGCTCACGATGCATAAGCCGTGCAATCAGACTCGGGTTCCACCCCGGGGTCATCCGCACTGACATACGCCAGAGCGGCGGGATTTGCAACCTGGACCGGCCGTGTTGACGTAGTGGTACTGCCACTTCGACGTCCCTTCGCTCCGCTCCTGAAAAGTGATACACTCAACCCGTCCTCCCGCCCGACGCGGGTACCTTTCCACAGGGATCATCTATCTCCTCCCCGCCTCAACCGGCCGTGTCCGACTCGATCCGGGAACGTGTTGTCTCCGCCCTGACCGGCCAGTACACCGTCGACGCCGAAATCGGCCGGGGCGGGATGTCGGTGGTCTATCGGGCCTTCGACACGCGACTGCAGCGCCACGTGGCCATCAAGGTGCTCCCGCCGGAGTTCGCCTTTGACCCCGCGGTGCGCGAGCGGTTCCGCCGCGAGGCGCAGACGGCTGCCCAGCTCAACCACCCGAACATCGTCCCCATTTTCGCGGTGGATGAGCGCGACGGCATCTCGTTCTTCGCGATGGCCCTGTGCGATGGTGAGAGTCTCGCCGCGCGCCTGTCGCGAGTCGCTCGGCCCCCGCTGGCCGAGGTGCGCCGCATCCTCGTGGAGGTCTCGGACGCGCTGGCGTACGCACACGCCCGGGGCGTGATCCATAGAGATGTGAAGCCCGACAACATCCTGATCGAGCCCGAAACCGGCCGCGCGATGGTAACCGACTTCGGGATTGCGCGCGCGGCGGAAGCGGGCACGCGGCTCACGCACACGGGCGTCGCGGTCGGCACTCCGACGTACATGTCGCCGGAACAGGCGCTCGGCGAGGAAGAGATCGACGGCCGAAGCGACATCTATTCCCTCGGCGTTGTCGCGTATCAGATGCTGACGGGCACCCCGCCGTTCGTCGCGAAGAACACGCCGGCGATGCTGATGAAACACGTGACCGAGGCCCCCGTCCCCGTCGGGGAGCGGCGTTCGGATGCGCCCGCCGACCTCGTGCTCGCAGCCGAGCGCGCCCTCGCGAAGGATCCGGGCGACCGCTGGGAAAATGCGGGCATGCTGCGCGACCATCTCACGGGGGCGAAGACCGATGAGCGGCCGCTGGGGTCGCGCCACTATGTGGCGCGGCGAGACCCAAGACCCAAGACCCAGGACCCAAGAGCGGAGGGCGGGGACCAGAGTGGCACCGTGACGCCGTTGCCGGAGCGCGAGTCCTTCAGCCTTTCTCCGCGCGGGGTGCTCACGCCGGCGGAGCTCGACTTCCAGATCTCGGTGCGCGCCCGTATCCAGAAGCTGCGCCACCGGCTGGGCGTGTATCCCGGATTCGCGGCGGTCGCACTGACCGTCAACATCGTCCAGATGAGCATGCCCGGGCGCGGGCCAGGGGCCTGGTTCCTGGTTCCCGTCGCGATCATGGCGGCGGACATCATCCGTCGCTTCGGGAGTCTCTGGGCGGACGGCATCAGTTTTCAGGACGTGCTGCGCTACCGTCCGTGGCATGAGGCGCCCGGCGCCGATCGTGCCGGCCTCGGCGCTCCCGAGTCTCAGCTCACTCGCAGGGCGCTCCGGCGTCGAGAGCGCGAGGAGCGGCGACTGACCCGAGAGGCGCCGGCGCCTCCCTCGTCCCGCGCCCTGGTTCCATCACCCCCGCAGATGGTCGAGGAGAGCCGGCTCGCGGACGGCCCTCCCGCCGATGCGCTGGCATCCCGCCCGGCGGGGAAGCTCTGGTGGTACGCCCTCAACGGCATGCAGCGTCTCAAGCTCGCCGTCGTGTCTTCAGCCGGCCTGTCGGCGGGACTGCTCCTGGCCAGTACGATGGAGAGCGATTTCATGCCGATGTTCGGGCTGTCGCTCATCGTCACCGGTGGACTGTTCGCCCGCCTGTCATGGCTCAGGCGTCGCGAACATGGTCGGGAGCGGGCCATGTGGCTGCGCGCGGGCGCGGATGCGGCCAGGCTCGGGCAGGGCAAGGGCGGCACGGAATCGCCGGCGCTGGCGCGGCGACGCGAGATGCTGCTCCGCGAAGGCCTGTCCGCGGAGCTCTTGTATGGGCCCCACGGAGGAGTGATCGTGAGCGCAGCGGAGGATCGCGATGCGATCCTCGCGCTGGTGGCCGAGCTGCCCGCGGCGGACCGCCAGCAGCTGCCCGACGTGGGCCCGACCGTGAAAGGCCTGTTCGATCGCGTGAGGTCGCTGGCCCCGATGCTGCACGGCATCGACTCGAGCGCATCGCCCGAGACCCTGGCGGCGCTGGATGCGCGTATCGCCCAGATGGAGCCGCAGCGCGGCTCGTCGGCGGATGCCGAGCGGACACTTGGCTTGCTCGAGCGCCAGCGCCGGTCGCTCGCGGATCTCGTGGAGCGCCGGAAGGTGCTCATCGCGCAGCTGGAGAGTGCCAGCCTGCTGCTCCAGACACTGCGCCTCGATGTGATGAAGATGCGCTCGTCGGGGATCGGCGCCGCCATGAACGATGTGCTGAATGCCACGCAGGAGGCGCGGGCCCTGTCGAAGGAGATCGGATATGTCCTCGGGGCCGCCGCGGAGGTGCGCTAAGACCCACGACCCAAGACCCAGGACCCAAGACGTCTTGGGTCTTAGGTCTTGGGTCTTGGGTCCGGGGTCTTTAGTCGTCTCAGGCTCCGCATCGCGCTCCGCATAGACTCCTCATACGCGTAGTTCGGCGTGCTCGTCAGCAACACCTTCATGGTTGCGCCCGCCTCGTACGGATACACGTCGGCGGTTCGGAACTTCTTCTGCCGGATCCCGAGTCGCTTCAGGAACTGGCGCAGCGTCCGCTCCGTCTTCGTTTCCTCGATGTTGCGCAGCACGTTCAGGAACGACCGCAGGAAAGCGAGCGGGTGATAGAGCAGCCGCGTGAGATGGAAGCTCATGTACGCCTTGAGGCGGTACCGCTTGAGCTCCTGGTCGGTCACGGCGCTGTTGAACGAGACCGCGCGGTTGAGATCGCCGACGGCGAGCAGATCCAGAAAATCCATCGCTCGCGCCTTGATCGCGGCGCCGTCCCAGAGCGGGGTGCCCGGTAGCGGGATGAACAGGCCGAATGCCGCCTCGTCCACGCCCACGCGAGCCAGGTCGCGCGCGTAGCTCACGGTCATCGCCATCTCCTCGCGCGTCTCGCCGGGCAGACCCAGAATGAAGTAGGCGGCCACCTTCATCTTGAGCCCGTGCGCGAGACGGCCGCACTCCTTGAGCTGGTCCAGGCTGAAGTCCTTTCCCTTCTGCACGATCTCCTCGAGCACGCGGGGCGACCCCGTCTCGGGGGCGAGCGTGATATGCGTGCAGCCGCTCTCCTTCATCTTGCCGAGCATGACGGCGTCCGTCACGCTGGCGCGGATCCCGTTGGGCGTCTGCCAGCAGATGTCGAGCTTTCGGCGAATGATCTCATCGCACAGCTCGATCAGGCGGCCGCGATGGATCGTCATGTTGTCGTCCTCGAAATGGAACTCGGTGATGCCGTACTCCCGCATGCAGTGCTCCATTTCATCCACGACATCGCTCGCGGGGCGGGCGACCCATTTCGTGCGGCGCGATTCGCAGAAGGTGCATCCGTAGGGACATCCCCTCGAGCTGAGGATCGACGTCCAGCGGCCCGAGGAGGGGCCGTGTGATTCCTGCGTGCGGATGTAGTTCTCCATCGGCAGCAGGTGGCGCGCGGGAAACGGCACGTTCTCCTGACCCAGGTTGTCGATGCGCTTCGTCGCCTGGAGCACCTTCACGTCACCGGCGTCACCGCGCATGGCGATGCCCGAGACATAGGAGAGGTCGAGCGCTCCGCTCAGGTACTGGCAGAGCAGGTACAGGCTGCGCTCGCCCTCGCCGAGGGCCACGAAATCCACTTCGGGCCGCTCGCGGAGCACGTCGTCGTACAGGGCCGACGGGTGGGGGCCGCCGAGTATCAGCCTGGCGCGCGGCCGCGCGGCGCGAATGTCCACGCAGAGCTGCTCGACCGCGGGGTAGGCGAACGTGAAGAGATTGGAGATCCCCACGAGGCCAGCGTCCTCCGGGATCCGCCGCACGATCTCGGCGAAGGTGAGCCCGCGGAGAAAGGTGCCACGACGGAATGGAGTGATCCGCTCCGGCGCCTCCCCGAGCGCATCGATCACCCCTACCGGGACGTCATGCTTCTCCAGGTAGGCGGCTAGATATGCGACCCCGAGCGGTGGCGTGACTCCAGACGCCACCTGGCCCCGTGAAAAAATCTGGGGCGGGTTGATCAGTGTGACTCGAACCGGATCCGGCACGGGCGATCTTCCGCTCGCGATGGTCCCTGGGGGCCCGGGCAGAGCCCCTCCGCGCGTGACGAGTCGCCGTCACGGATTGCGGGCTGCTACTAGCCAGTGGGAGCAGGATCTGGGCGGCAGTAAGGATGCTGGGCCGCAGGTGACCACCCACCGAACGCCCCTCCTCCGAGGGCGCGCAACCGTGCTAGCCACGGTCACTGCTGGTGGTCGACCCCAGTATAGGATCGGGACCGGAAAACGGACAGACCCAAGTCGCAAGACCCAGGACCCAAGACCTAGTTCGGGGTTCCTGGGTCTTGGGTCTTGGGTCTAAGGTCTGCTTTTCTCAACCCGCGTAGTTCCCGCCCCATCTTGGCAACGACGTACCACTTGGCTCCGGTCGGGTCGCCGGCGAGCCGGGGGTAGTGGGGGACGGGGACGGTCTTCCAGGCGATGCCGTTGTGCCGCAGGCGGAGGAAGATCTCCGTATGGAAGAGTTTTTCCACGCCGTGCGTGGGGCGGATCGAGTCCCAGATGCTCCGGCGGAAGACCTTCATGCCGCAATTGACGTCCGGCAGGTGGAGGCCGAGCACGGCCCAGTTCATGAGCTCCAGCACGGTTCCGAGCACCCGGCGACCCACGGGATCTGCCCGGCGCGCCCGGCGACCGGTGACGAACGCGAACGTCTCCAGGTGCGGCAGCAGGAGTTCCAGATCCGGCGCCCGGAACTGCCCATCGCTGTCCATGAAGCCGATGATCTCCTCGCGCGCGGCGTCGAGGCCGCTGCGGACCGCGAGGCCGTACCCCTGGTTCGCGTCGTGGGGCACGATACGGAGCCGCGCCATCGAGACCGCCAGTCGCTCGAGCACGGCGCGCGTCCCGTCCCTCGAGCCATCGTCCACCGCGATGATCTCGCCGTCGATGCCTGCCTCGGCGAACCACGCGTCCGTGGCGCGGACCGTCTGCTCGATGTTGGCCTCCTCGTTATAGCACGGGAGGACGAGGGAGAGACGCGCTCGGGGCATGGGAGGGGGCAATGATCCTCGGTGCGCAGAGCCGTGTCAATGCCCTGGTGGCGACGGTTCCCCGCGCGGCGGAGTATTTTCCTGCACTCGTCGCCGGACCCATGCCCCAGCGAATCCAACCGTCGCGTCCCGCGCCCGGCTCGACTCCGTCGTCCTCCGGTTCCGCCCGCGCAGATGCATCGCCCCGCTCGCCGCTTGCCAGCGGGCTCGCGCTCATCGTGTGCACCGTCCTCGCGTATCTGCCGGCCTTGCGCGATGGATACGTGTGGGACGACGACCTCCACCTCACCCTCAGCCAGGTGCTGCGGGGCTTCGATGGGCTGCGGCGGATCTGGTTCGATCTCTCCGCGACCCCGCAGTACTACCCCCTGGTGCATACCGGCTACTGGGTCGAGTTCCATCTGTGGGGGTTGCGACCCATGGGGTTTCACGCCGTCAACATCCTGCTGCACGGCCTCTCGGCCGTGCTGCTGTGGCGGGTGCTCCTCCGGCTCGAGGTGCCGTGGGCCTGGCTCTGCGCCGCGATCTTCGCGCTGCACCCGGTCGAAGTCGAATCGGTTGCGTGGGTGACGGAGCGGAAGAACACGCTCTCCGCGGTTTTCTACTTCGCCTCCGCGCTGACGTATCTCCGGTTCGCCCTCCCGGGCCCCGCGGTAGGCGCCGGGGCGCAGGGCCGGAGCGACGAGACGGGGAACATGCGCCTCTACTGGCTCTCGCTCGGGCTGTTTGTCGCCGCTCTCCTGAGCAAGACCGCCATCTGCACGCTCCCCGCCGCACTGCTCCTCGTGCTCTGGTGGAAGCGCGGCCGCATCGAGCGCCGCGACGTGATGCTCCAGCTGCCGTTTTTCGCGGTCGCCCTCGGCATGGGCGTGCTCACGACGTGGATCGAGCGCTTCCACGCGGGAGCCGCCGGTGCCGACTGGGCCTGGACGCCGCCGGAGCGACTGCTCATTGCCGGGCGGGCACTGTGGGTCTACTCGGAGAAGATCGTCGTGCCGCTCAGGCTCGCCTTCGTCTACCCGAAATGGACCGTGCAGGCGGGCGCGTGGTGGCAGTGGCTCTTTCCGCTCGGGGCGGCCGTCGTCATTGCAGGCCTCTGGGCCGCCCGCGCGCGGATCGGCCGGGGCCCGCTCGTGGCGGTGCTGTTTTTCGCCGGGACGCTCGCGCCGGCGCTCGGCTTCATCAACATCTATTACATGCGTTACTCGTTCGTCGCCGACCACTTCCAGTATGTGGCGAGCGTCGGACTGATCGCGCTGTGCGCGGCAGGGCTGGCCCGGCTGCCCAGGCAGGCGGCAGCGGCCGTGCTGCTCGTCCTTGGCGTGCTCACGTGGCGGCAGACCCTGATCTACCGCGACATCGAGACCATCTGGCGCGACACCCTGCGAAAGAATCCGGATTCATGGCTCGCGAACAACAACCTCGGGGCCGCGCTCGCGCACCAGGGCAGAAGCGCCGAGGCGATGACGCTCTTCACGACCGCGGCGCGGGTCGAGCCGGGGCATGCCGAGACCTTCAACGATATCGGCAACCTCCTGCTCGATCAGGGCGCGCTCGATGAGGCGATCGCGAACTATCGGCGGGCGATCGCGCTCAACCCGGGGTATCCGGATCCGCGTAACAGCCTGGGGATTGCGCTCGCGCGACAGGGGAAGATGGATGAAGCGGTTGCCTCGCTGCGGGAGGCGATCGCCGCCGCGCCGCTGTATGCCACCGCGCATGTGAACCTCGGGCACGTGTATCGCATGCAGGGGAAGCTGGACGATGCGATCACGGAGTACCTGGAGGCGCGCAGGCTCACGCCGGCGAGTGCCTCGGTCTACAACGACCTCGGGGTTGCGCTGGACGAGCGCGGTCGCGCCGGGGAGGCGATCCAGGCGTTCCGCGAATCGATCCGGCTCGATCCCGGCAGCGCATCCGCGCATTTCAATCTCGCGCGCAAACTGCTGGAGCAGCGGAACGCCCAGGAGGGGATCGCGGAGCTGCAAGCCGCGCTACGGATCGATCCAGGGCTGCAACAGGCGCGGGCGTTGTTAGAACTGCTCGAAAAGTAGACCCAGGACCCAAGACCTAGGACCCAAGAGAGGGGGCAAGAAAAAGCCGGTGGAGGGTTCCACCGGCTCTCGTAAGGTCCTTGGGTCTTGGGTCCTGCGTCCTTGGGTCTGCCCTTCTTATCGTCTCGTCGCCGGAAGCGCCATCCCCGGCGTGCGCGTTGGGAACCGCGTATTGATGAGCACCGGGATCGTGGGACCGTCGTGTCCGGCGCACGGGTCTGAGGCGCTGCCCCCTCCGCGGATCACCACCGGGCCGCGGCGGTGATCGGGGTCGGAGACGATGACATCCGTTCCGGGCGCGCTGCCGGCGCTCGTGCCGACGCCGCCGTACGATCCTCGATCCGGATCACCCACCGGGTTCGGCGAATTGGGCTGCGCTCTTGGAACCGCGACGACCGGGGCCGGAAGCGGAAGGGCAGCGGCGACCGGTGTCGGGAAGTTCGGTACCGGCATCGCTGCCACGACCGGGGGCGCGAGATTCGTCGGCGCGGTGGGTGCGATCCGATCGGCCTGCGCTCTCTGCGCGCCTGTCGGGGACGGCTTGGGAGCCAGCGCCCGACGGGTCGCGGCCGTGTTCCCGGCCTCGAGCGGCGAGACCACTCGGACCCCGGACTGCTGGCTGGACGCCAGCTCGAGGGATCCGTTGGAGACCCGGGCCAGGTCAGCGCTCAGGTCGCTCGAGACGCTGTTCCTGCCGCAGGCGACTGCCGCGGCAGCCACGGCCACACCGGTAAGCACTGAGACGAATGTTCTCACGGAATCCTCCCGCCCTTTCTGGCGCCCGTTCGGGCTAGTGTGGCTCGGAATGGATCGCGGCCGCGGTCGTTCCGCCCAGCCGTCCTAGTGCATTGACCGGGCCAGCGCCTCGCGGCGTTCCGCCCCCGGAAAGGGCCGGTTTGGGCCGGTGGCCGTCCTCTCACGGGTACATTATGGTGTCCGTCGCCGGTGACAGGTGTCCCCGCGAGATGACGCGGTTGGGGGGTCGCCCCCGGCACGATTCCGGCGACGAGCGAGTCTGTAGTCCGCCTCTCCCTTCACTCCTGGGTCCTGGTCTTGGGTCAAGCCTCGGCAGTCCCCATCCGCGCCTTCCTGCTCGCCCTTATCACGCTGATCATCGGGGCTGGCGCTGGCTTTGCCCTTGGCCGGCGGCACGAGTCGCCCGGCATGTCCCAGGCCCAGCGCGAGGCGATCGCGGATACCGTGGAACGGCTCATCGCGGATGCCTACGACCTGAGTCAGCCTGACCCGCCGGGGCGGATGATTGCGCTCTACGCCGACTCGGGCGTGGTCTCGGCCAGTGGGGGGCGGATCGTGGCGTCCCGTGATACGATCGCGAATGGCATCCGATCGTTCTGGGAGCGGATCGGCCAGAACATGCGGGGCCCTCAGTGGATCTGGGAGCAGACCTACGTCGAGGTGCTCTCCCCAACGGCCGCGGTACTCACGGGGCGGTACCACATCCCGCACCACGCGCCCAACGGGCAGATGCACGATATCGGCGGCGCCTGGACGGCCCTGTTCGAGAAGCGCTACGGGCGTTGGGTGATCGTCCAGGAGCATTTGTCGGATCGGGACATTCCGATGGCGGACATGGCGCCGTAGTCAAGACGCAGGACCCAGGACCCAAGACCTAAGAGGGGTGCGTGGAGCGCTCCAGGTAGCGAATGAGGCCGGAGAGCATCTTCTGAACTTCAACCACCCGGCCCACGGCTTCGGAATGAGCCGTCTCGCTCAGGAGCGCCACCCCGTGCGCGAGGAGCAGGAGGGCCTCCAGCTCCAGGGAGGACCCGCGGGCGATGCGTAGGAGGCGGAGTTGATCCGGTCTGGAGTAACGCCCCGAGCTCTCCGCGATGTTCACAGCGACGGAGATCGCGCTTCTGCGAATTTGCCCGGTCAACCCAAACTGCTCGCTCGGTGGGAAGTCCCGGGTTGCGTGGTAGAGGCCGCACGACAGCTCATAGGCCCGCTGCCAGACCAGCAGTCTCTTGAAATCCGCCATGGGACCTGGTGGGAGGGGCTACCAATGTGGTCCAGAAAGCCCCCGCCACCGCCATCACGGTATTGCACCCCCTCCCCAATCCCCGCACCTCGCGGTTCCCCCCCATCGCCCGCCCCCTCTTGGGTCCTGGGTCTTGGGTCCTGGGTCTGCCCTCTTGACACCCTCCGGCCCCACTCGCATACTCTAGCCTCGCCGCCCGGGTGCGCACCCCCGGACGCGCCGCATTTTTATTGGTCTCCCCGCGATCGAAAAGAGAGGCCATGCGGGTTGCGCGGCGTGAGTGGAGTTACCTCAGAGGATTGACGGTCGCGCAGTGCGACCGAGTGGTTTTCATAGCAGCACCTCGCAGGACCTCGTGCAGGTCGTAGTTCATCTGGTGGCAATGTCACACGCGGGAGGAGCAGTGCGCCCATCATCTGTCATCAAGCGGTTAGGGTATGTGGCGCTTGCGATCGTTGCCCTTGCGGGCTTCGCGCAGGCACAAACGGGTCGGGGAACCATTACGGGTGTGGTGACCGACGCGACTACAAAGACTCCGCTGGCAGCGGCCCAGGTGGCCGTACAGGGCGGGGGCGGCGCGCAGACGGGCGCTGACGGCCGGTTCACGATTGCTAACGTGCCCGCCGGTAACTACACGCTGGTGGTCCAGCGCGTCGGTGCGTCCCCGCAGACGTTCCCGGGTATCCGGGTTGAAGCGGGCCAGACGGTCACCAAGAACATCGAGCTGCAGCAGCAGGCGCTGCGTATGCAAGGCCTGATCTCGACCGGTGTGTCGGATCCGACGGCCGGCACCAAGTCGCCGCTCTCGGTGGCCCACCTCGACATGGCGGATATCCCGGTAGCATCGGCGTCCGCCGCGAGCCCGCTCGCCGCCCTCAAGGGCAAGGTGGCCGGTCTCCAGATCCAGACGACCGGTAACCCCGGGCAGGAGACCACGAACATCCAGCTCCGCAGCCCAGCTTCGGTGAACGGCAGCACGACCCCCATGATCATCGTCGATGGTCTGGTGCTCCTCAACGGGTCCCTGAACGACATCGAGGCGCAGGATATCGACAACATCGAGATCGTGAAGGGCGCGGCAGCCGCGGCGCTCTACGGCTCCAAGGCGGCCGCCGGCGTCATCTCGATTCGCACGAACCGCGGACGTGATATCGCCCAGGGCACCACCCGGTTGAGCGGCCGCACGGAGGCCGGTGCCGAGGTGCTCGGTAAGCAGATCACGATTGCCCAGCACCACGCCTTCCTGGTGGATGCAAACGGCAACTATATCGACTACAACGGCAACCTGGTCCCCCGCGTCAGCCGCGTCGCTGACTCTACCGGGTTCATGGACAACAACTACGGCGCGCAGACGTACAACCACATCGACCAGACGTTCGGCACGGGGACGACGGGCATCGCGAACCTGCGGCTCGGCTACAACTCCGCCTCGACGAACTTCAACTCCACGGTTGCGGGCACCCGGCAGACGGGCGTGCTCAAGATCGCGAAGGGCACGGACAAGTACGACGTCCGGCTGAACGTCGATCACCGCATCGGCGACAAGATCAACCTGTCGCTGGGCGCGTATGCCAACACCGGCTTCACCGATCGCGCACAGGGCGGTACCAACGTCTACAACAATGCGATCCGCCTCGGTCCGGAGATCGACCTCCTCGCGGTCCGCCCGGGCTATGACCCGAACCTCTCGCCGATCTCCGAGCGCTACGTCATCAACCCCGACATTCTCCAGGACACGACCAAGAACCCGTTCGCGGTCAACGCGTACACGGACACCTGGCAGAAGAAGTCGGGCCTGCAGTCCACGTTCGACGGGACGTACCGGCTCACCTCGTACTTCAATCTGAGCGGTATCTTCGGCTATCAGCGGACGTACAACAACGAGAAGGTCTACATCACGACCGGCACGATCACCAGCTCGAACCCGCTCACGGGCGCGGTTCAGAAGTCCACCGGCCAGCATATCGAGGTGGCCAACTGGAATGAGAGCGTGAACGGCGAGTTGAGCGGCAACTTCATTGAAGGGTTCGGCGACCTCACCGCCCGCGCTTCGCTTCGCGTGATCGGCCAGGTTTCCAATCAGACTCAGATGGGTGTCCAGGGCGATTCGATCACGGTTCGTCGTTCGCAGCGCTTGGGCGACGCCCAGCTCTTCTCGATCAACAACACGACGGGCCAGGCTGCGCCGACGTATCTCAAGGAGCGCGACAAGGTGTTGACGGTGGCGCTCGACTACGCCAGCCGCTACACCCTCGAGGGTCTGATCCGTCAGGACCAGAACTCCGCGTTCGGCAAGAACACCCGCAGCAAGTTCAGCACGCGCGCCAGCGCTGGCTGGCGGCTGACCGACGAGGCCTGGTGGCCGTGGGCTCCGATCAACCTCTTCAAATTGCGCTACTCGATCGGAACCGCCGGTACGCCACCGGGTGCATCGCTTCAGTACGACCGGTTCGGGTTCGAGTCCGAGCGTATCACCCGTACGACGATCGGTAACACGCACCTCCGGCCGGAGAACGTGGTGGAGCAGGAAATGGGCTTCGACATGGCCCTCAACAACAAGTACTCGCTCGAAGTCACGCATTCGCGCCGCAAGACGAAGGATCTGACCCAGAGCGAGAACATCGTGGCCTACATCGGCTTCGACAACCAGCAGGAGAACATCGGCGACCTCCAGGGGCGTAGCTGGGAAGGAACGCTCGAAGCCAACTGGGTGAGCGGCCGGCAGTTCCGCTGGAACACGGTATTCACCGCCAGTCGCGATCGCACGTATCTGAGCAAGTGGCGTGCATTCGCAGGCTGCTCCACGACCAGCCGTACGGTCAGCAACTGGACCTGCGTCGGTACGACCTATGGGGAGCAGTTCGGGAACTTCCTGGTGCGTAACAAGACCGACCTGCGCACTGTGCACCAGACCAACAACACGCTGGATCAGTTCGACGTCAACGATGACGGACTCGTCGTCGCCGTCGGACCGAATGGCTCCTGGCAGGATGGGAAGTGGAACTCCCTGGTCACGATCGACGGCATTCAGTACAAGTGGGGCATGCCGATCCTCAAGACCTACGCCGATACGCCCAACACGCTCGTGTTCGGGAAGTACGGCCAGGCGCTGCCGGTTGCGCTGCTCGGCATGCAGAACACGCTGGTCTACGGCAACTGGACGCTCTACACGAGCTTCATCGGCCAGCCCAACGGCCATGCCTACAACCAGCAGCATCGTGACCTGATGAACAACAGCTTGGCGCGGGAGATGGATCAGGCGGGCAAGCCGGACTACCAGAAGAAGCCGATCGCGTACTACAACGCGACGCCGTCGGCGCCGGCCGGTCTGTCGAACCTGAACAGCGGTATCTCCGGCGGTACGAGCAACAACGTCAACATTGACTACTTCTTCGAGAAGGATTCCTATCTCAAGCTCGACAACCTTTCCTTGACGTACAACATGCGGCAGCTCCCCCGCGTCCTCCGCCGGGTCCCGGCGAAGAACGGCAGCCTCTCGCTGATCGGGCGGAACGTGCTGTCAATCAGCCCATTCAGTGGGTCCGATCCTGAGGCCACCGGCAGTAACGTCAGCGACCGAGTCGCGAACAACGCGTATCCGACGACCCGGACCGTCACGTTCGCTGTCAGCCTCACGTTCTAATCGCCAACGACGTCACACGGCATTTCAAGGAGAGGCCACGTATATGACCAATACATTGTTGCGGAGGATTGCCGGCGGTGCAGCCGCAGTGGTGATGCTCAGCGGCTGTTACGATCTCACGGTACCTGACAACACGGGCACGAGCCGTGACGAGTTGTTCGGGGATCCGCAAGCCATCCAAGCGCACGCAGCGACGGTGTTCCTTAACGTCTGGGCCGGGATGGTGAACGACCTGCCGTGGTCAGGACTGGCCGCGCAGTCGATGGAGATCACGACGTCAAGCGACGTCGTCCACATGTGGGATCTCTCGCAGGAGCCCCGTCAGCCGTTCATCAACACGACGGGTGAGAGCACCACAGGCGGACCGCACCAGGATTATCCTCCGTGGCACCGGTTCTTCGAGGGCGAGTCGTACACCAACGACATGCTCTTCGAGATGACGAACCGACACACGAAGATCATCGACCCGACCACCGGTGTGGATCAGACGACCCGCACCGTGATCTGGGCTCGGTGGCTGCACGCACAGTCGTACCTCTATCTCGGAATGCTCTGGGATAAGGCCCCGATCATTCCGCTCAACACGGACCTCCACGACGTCCCGAACCCGACCTATGCGCCGTACCAGGACGTGTTCGCGGAAGGCGTGGCGGAAATGGAAGACCTGACGACGACGATTGCCAACCAGCGTTCTGATTGCCCCACCACGGGCCTCTATCAGTGCGCGGTGGTCGACACGGCGACGCCATTTGTTATTCCGCGGTCTCGCACTATCTGGCTGCTCGGACAGCAACTCGGCAGCGGCGATCTCGGGAAGGTCATCCGGACGTATTACGGTCGCTCGCTGGCCTACGTGGCCCGCAATCCGGCCGAGCGTCAGGCGACGGATTGGGACAAGGTCATCAGCCTCATTGGCCCAGGCTCGGGTATCACCACCGACTTCGGCCCCGGCGGCTTCGGGACCGGCCTGAACGCCAACGGCTGGCTCAACCTCGGCTACTTCCGAATGCTCGGCGTCGATACGTCGACGGGTAACGGAAGCAACCGCTCCAACAGCAACACGGTCCGCGTCAACCTTCGTCTCATCGGCCCCGGTGACACCACCGGTGCCTACCAGACGTGGCTCACCAAGGCTGACAAGGCCGGTCGTGACACCGTCAGGCCCGTGCAGATCGGCACCCCCGATCGGCGTATCCAGGGCCCAGGCGGCACGCCGGGCGGTCGTCCACCCGACGGTACGATCTTCAAGTACACCGGGCTCGTTCCGCCGAACGTCGCGTCGACGTCGGCGACCGGTATGCCGTCCGATCGTGGGCCGTACTACTACTCCAACTACTATTCCTGGCGCACCGTGCAGCCCGATGGCTGTAACGTGGTTTCCACGAATACGACAAACGGCTGTATGTGGGCGCTGCAGACCATCTCGCTCACGGTGGACGAGGTCAACCTGCTCCTGGCCGAGGCATACTTCCGCAAGGGAGACCTGCCGAGCGCCAGGGATCTGATCAACATCTCCCGTGTCCGCGACGGCCAGTTGCCGGCCGTGACGGTCGCCGGCCCGCCGCAGGGTACGCCGGCTGAGATCGCGTCGTGCGTGCCGAAGCGTTTCGACGGCACCTGCGGCAATCTCTGGGACGCGCTGGCGTACGAAAAGGGCGTCCAGCTGTACGGACGCGAGGGTATCATCCGGTACGCAGACATGCGGGGTTGGGGATGCCTCCTCGAGGGCAGTCTGCTCCACATGCCCGTCCCGGCCAACGAGCTCCAGCTGCAAAGTCAATCGCTGTACACCACCGGTGGCGTGGGACTGCCCGGTGGCGCACCATTGCCGCAGGCCTTTCCAGCACAGTGGGATCCGAAGCTTGGAATTCACGTGACTTGAAGTCGCGGC
>JADMIO010888889.1_pt1 | contig 46152 bp, 38 predicted proteins | sample 8958161 | NCBI WGS metagenome assembly JADMIO01 (sample SAMN16585339, study PRJNA669376) | soil metagenome | isolation source: Crop rotation soil | place: USA: Cullars Rotation, Alabama | collected 2011
CGCGACAACTTGTCCACGTGGAATTCTAAGCTTAGGATCCCAATGTGCTGGAAAGGCGATGGCATCGCGGGAGGGGGCGAGAAGCACGACGAGCCGCAAGGAGCGATGGGAGCCACGCTCAGCCGCGAACGGGAGCGTCGGCGATGGTCGGCTCCTCCCAAGCTCAGTTCGATCAAAGACAAGTGGGACGGGCAAACAACCTCCGCTGCAGATTTCGGCATGATCGGACTCTTGGCGCGTGGCGGCTCGGTGCCAATCCCCTCGTCGGGAGATCGCGCACTCTTCAAGTCCACTGATCCGATGCTGGCCCAGGGCGCGATGTGGGCTCCGGTGCTCGGCGCATCTCCGGGCAGCGGCGCGGCAGGCCTCAGCGGAACGGGCATTGGAGGAGGAGGAACCGGCGAGGGCGTGGGGCTCGGCAAAGTCGGCGATCTGGGACACACCGATGGCAAGGCGGGTTGGGGAACGGGCGGGGACGGATCACCGCCGCGGTCATTGTCTGGCGGAGACGGCGCATGGCTAGCCCATGGGCACTGGGCGGGACCGTTGCGGTCGCACACTCCTGCTCCACCTCGATACGGGTGGGAGAGCGGGTGCAAGGTTTCGGGTCGTCTTTCCCCGGAGGCCATCCAGCGAATCGTGCGCGCAAACTTTGGACGTTTCCGTCTTTGCTACGAAAGAGGTCTCGCCGGCAATCCTTCGCTCGAAGGCCGCGTCAGCACCAAGTTCGTCATTGGAGCACGAGGCCAAGTGCTCGCATTCGCCAACGACGGCTCCGATCTTCCTGACTCTGCCGTCGTATCATGCGTCAACCAAGCATTCTCCAACCTGACGTTCCCCGAGCCGCCGGACGGCGCGGAAGTCACAGTCATCTATCCGATTGCGTTCGATCCGGTCCTCGGCCAATCCGAGCACCTCGATTTCGAAGCCCCCTAGCTTTTTGCCCGCTCGCCGGTCACTTCAGCGAGGCGCTGCTCGAGAAATCGACGATCGGCGTCGTTGCTCACCAGCGCGAGCGCGGCGCGGTAAGCTTCGGCGGCTTCTTCTCGTCGTCCGAGCCGGCGCAAGAGATCGGCCCTCGCTGCGGGAAGTAAGTGGTAGCCCGGCAGCGTTTCACGTGCGGTCAAGCGATCGATGAGCCGAAGGCCGGCCTCCGGACCGTCCGCCATCGCCACCGCGACCGCATGGTTGAGCGCGATGACCGGCGTCGGGTTCACGCGCAACAAGACTGCATACAGACTTGCGATCTGACGCCAGTCGGTTTGTTCCGCGGTTTCGGCCTGCGCGTGCACCCCCGCGATCGCAGCTTGCAGTGCGTAGGCCCCCGGTGGTCTCGTTTGCAATGCCGCCTCGACGAGTGCCAGTCCCTCGCGGATGTACTCCTTGTTCCAGCGGCGTCGATCTTGCTCTTCGAGCAACACCACGCTGCCATCGTCGCGCACGCGTGCGTCTCGTCGTGCATCGTGCAGAAGCATCAACGCCAAGAGCGCCCGCGGCTCGGGATGATCGGGCATCAACTCCACGAGCAGGCGCCCGAGTCGGATGGCTTCGCTCGAGAGCTCCGCACGCACGAGCGCAGCTCCACTGCTTGCCGCGTAGCCTTCGTTGAAAATAAGGTAAACCACGGCCAAAACCGCGTCGAGCCTCTCCGGCAGCTCTTCCGCTTCGGGCACCCGATAAGGAATGCGCGCTTGACGGATCTTGGTCTTCGCGCGCACCAACCGTTGCGCCATGGTGGCGGCCGGAACCAAGAATGCCCGGGCGATCTCCTCGGTGGCCAAACCGCCGAGCGCGCGAAGCGTGAGCGCAATGCGCGCGTCTTCGGCGAGCGCCGGGTGACAGCAGGTGAAGATCAACCGAAGGCGGTCGTCTTCGACGGGGGGCTCGTCTTCTCGGTGCGCCCACAGTGCTTCCGCCTCTTCGAGCGCCGCGAGCGCTTCCAGCTCGGCTCGCTTGTCTTCGAAGAGCGCGCCGCGCCGCAGCCTGTCGACTGCTTTGTTCCGACCCGCTCGCACCAGCCACGCGCGCGGCTTGTCGGGGACTCCTTCGCCGGGCCATTGAAGGAGCGCTGCTTCGAATGCCGCGGCGAGCGCCTCCTCAGCGGCGTCGATGCCGCCGAGGAGGCGAATGAGGGTCGCCAGGATGAACCCGCGTTCCTCACGGAAAACGCGCTCGACCGCTCCTGTTTCGAGACCCATCGCTCAGACCGGAGCCGAGGATACGAAGGCCGCTCTCACGGGGCCTTGGGGAACACGATCACCGGGCGCACCTCGATGCTGCCAGTGCGGGCTCCGGGGATTCGCGCCGCGATCTTGGTGGCTTCGTCGAGATCCTTGGCCTCGATGAGGTAGTAGCCACCGAGCTGCTCTTTGGTCTCGGCGAACGGGCCATCGGTCGACAGGGTCTTGCCATCGCGGACCCGGACCGTGGTCGCGGTCGACGTGGGCTGCAACGCATCTCCGGCCCTCATGTTCCCCGACTTCACGATGCTCTGGGTGAAGTCCCCGTATTCCTTCATCATCGCGGCATGATCGCCCGCCGCTGCGTTCTTCATTTCTGCTTCGCTGCCGTAGATCAAAAGCATGTATTGCATGGGCTCTCTCCTAGTTCGGGGGGACGAAGCGTCCCGCACCTAGTCGATCGAGGAAAGCCCAGATCGACACCCCCCGAATCTTTTTCCCCCCAAAAATCCTTGGCGGCCGTGGCGCCGTGGCGGTTTCTCTTCTCGCTACAACTTGGGAAACCGTACGACGAACGTCGTGCCCTGTCCGTCCTTGCTCGACACGTCGATCGATCCGCCGAACTCGGCAACCACGATGTCGTAGACGATGGTGAGCCCGAGCCCGGTGCCCTCGCCGAACGGCTTGGTCGTGAACATGGGGTCGAAGATCTTGGCGAGGTTCTCGGGGGTGATGCCGGACCCATCGTCCGTAACGCGCAGCTCCGCGCCTTCGTCGTTCGCCGAAAGGGCGACCCGAACGTGCCCCTTGCCCGCGGCGCACGCGTCGACCGCGTTGATGACCAGGTTGCTCAACACTTGAATCAGTCGCCCCGGGCTGCCCAGGAGCTCGATGACATTTTGCTCGGGCTCGAACTGCAGCGTGCACCCTCGCGCTTTGAGGTCGTGCTCGAGCAACAGGAGTCCGTCCTGGATCGTACGCACCGCGTCGAAGCGAGCCCGCTCGCCCTGGGCCATGTCGCGCGTTTGCGTCTTGATGCCCCGAACGAAGGCCGCGGCTCGTTGGAGCGCAGCTTCGGAAATCGCCAATGCACTGTGCATCTCTTTGCCGATGGCGCGATGATCCTCTGGCGTGATGTCCGGATCGTCGAGCGCGGCCTTGTACTCGTTGACCAGCGCTCCCAGCTCGACGAGGCCCGCACGCGCGGCCGCGAGCGGCGTATTCATTTCGTGAGCGATGCCGGCAGTGAGACGGCCGAGCGACGCCATCTTGTCGCTGCGCATCAGTCTTTCTTCGCCGCGTTTGCGATCGGTGATGTCTCGCGAGATTCCCAAAACCCCGACCACGTTGCCATCTCCGTCGCGGAGAGGCACCTTCGTCGTGGAGACCCACCTCTCGCGCCCGTCGCGCTGAAGGTTGCGCTCTTCGACATCGATGAGCGGCACTCCGGTCGACATGATCCGCTGCTCGCTCTCGCGGAATTCCTCGGCAAGCTTGTTCTCGAAGAAGTCGAAGTCGGTGGTCCCGATGATCTCCGCCGCGCTGGAGCACCCATGGCTCGATGCAAAAGCGCGGTTGACCCGGACGAATTTTCCCGATGTGTCTTTGTAGTAGATGTAGTCCGGCACTCCGTCCATCAGCGCGCGCACGAGGTCGCGCTCGATGGCGAGAGCCTCCTCCGCGAGCTTTTGCGCGGTGATGTCCCGCCCCATCCCCATGAGGCCGGTCACTCTTCCTTGCTCGTCGCGCAAAGGAGACTTGGTGGTCAGCACCCAGCCCTTGCGTTTCTGTTGGTCGACGATCGGCTCGGTGCGTTCGACCATGGGGACTCCGGTACGGAGCACCTCTCTCTCGTCGGCGGAGTAGCGCTCGGCGAACTCCTTGGGGAAGACATCGAAGTCGGTCTTGCCGAGCACTTCCTCCTGCCGCTCGGCTCCAAGCACCGCGAGATGCGCGCGGTTGCTTACAACGAAGCGTCCCTCGAGATCCTTGAGGTAAAGAAAATCGGGCACCCAGTCGATGAGCGTCCGAAGCAGGGCCAGCTCGAGCGCCAGCGATGGGGCAGGGTCGCGATGATCGCTGCTCATACCCTTACCGACCCTACCGCTCGTCGCCGGCGATATCCAGGGTCAAGGCCGGCCGGGTTCATCACTCTCTCGAACCTCCCCATTTTTCGTTGTCGCGGAGCCAGCCCATTCCGAGACCTTTCCGCGACGCATCGCTGCCCCCCCCGAGCCAATGTCCGGGCGAGGTGAGCAATCTCTCTTCGCAGGCGCGATGCCCCCGGACCTCCGAGCCGAGTTCAACTGTGCTGGCTTGGAAATGGCAGTGCTTGCTCGTGTCGCCCTTGGGGAGGTTCACGATGGGAAGGCTCGGCTCGATCTTCGGTCTCACGATCGCCACTTGCTTGCTCGGGTGCGAGCTCGGGAAGCCGCCCGCGCCACCCAAGATCCGACGAGTGGCAGAGACGCCCATCGACTCGCGAGCGCTGCTGCGCGCTTCCCTCACTTGCATGATGGCGCCGATTCTTCACGATTCGTGGCAGCGCGCCGATGACACGAGCTCGGCGTTCGATGCCGAAGCAACGAGTTGCTTCGCCGCTGCGCGAGCGGTCGAAGTCCGTCCCGTGCGTCTCTACCGGCTCGATACCGACGCAACGTTCGAGGTGAGGCGAGTCATCCTTCAGAACCGCGGCGCCGTGTACTCGACGCGCGAGGTCAATGAAATGGTCTCGGTTTTCGATCTCGGCCTCGCGGCGGTGGCCGAAGGGAGGCACGCACATTCGGTCTTGGCGCGAAAGGCACCGGATCTCCAGACCGACGACGTCGACAAGATCCGCGCGCACCGCATGGTCGTCGCTCTCGACGACTTCGGACGCACATCGGACAGCGCGATGGGCGTGGAGGCCCGCGCAATCGCCGCGCTCATCGTAGCCAACGACTTTCTCCTGGTGTCTCACGTGCGTCCCGCACAGAGACCCTTTGCGGCCGAGCCGTTGTTCACCATGTTCTTCGGGTCGGAGTTCCTTTCGGAGCGCGCCGACACCGCGCCTGCGCCGTGGCCCGACTATGTCGCGGCTGCCGCGCGTGCCATCGAGCCCCCCGCGCCGTCCACAGCATCGACCGACGTCGCGTTGGTCGACCCTTGGGCTGACGTGCACGATGGTGCCGACCCTCCCGCTGTCGGTGGCGGCCCGAGCGTCCCGGACGAGCACGCCGGCCTCCGCGCGGTGACCAGTGTGGTGAGCGCGCACCTGCAGTCGCTCGCCCAGCAGCTGCCCGAAGGAGAGATCCGTTCTGCGATCGAACGCACGATCGGCCATTTCGTCGCCTTCGATGTGGAGGCGGCGCTGGCATCCGCGAAGTAGCGGCAGAACGTCGGCCGCAGCCGAGCGGCCTGGCGGGACGTGACTGCGGCAGCGCTAGTAGTGATAGACTCCGCCGGAATGGCCCAGTTCCCCATTCCGGAGATCCTTCGACGCATCAGCGTCATACGAATCTTTCGCAACGTCGCGGTGGTGGCCATCGAAGGACCGAGCGGGGCCGGGAAATCCACGCTCGCTCGAGAGCTCGTCGAGGCGGGAGATCAAACGGCCCTCATACCGGGCGATGACTTCTATCGGGTGGCCAGCGATGACGAGCGGCGCGCGTGGACTGCCGAAGAGGGAGCGCGCAAGTACTTCGACTGGGAACGGCTCGAGTTGGAGGTACTAGGTCCGCTCAGTCGAACCGGACGGTGCCGTTACCAGCGCTACGACTGGACCTCGGGCAAGCTCTCCGAGCCGATACAGCTGCCCAACGCCCACGTCGTGCTCATCGAAGGAGTTTATACGTTTCGTCCCGAGCTTCGCCGTTACTACGATTTTTCGATCATGGTCGACACGCCGCAAGCCGAACGAATGCGTCGGTGGAGAGAGCGTGGTGACCCCGAGGAGCAGATCCAGCGTTGGAACGCATCCGAGGAACTCTACTTCCAATCGACGCGTCCGGAAGATGCGGCCGAGATGGTCGTCCCGGGGGCTACCTAGAAGATGGAATCCATTCGGCACCTCATCGTCGGTGCGGGGGTGACGGGGCTAGCGACCGCAGCTTTTCTGCGCGACAAGAGCTACCTCGTGCTCGAAGCCGATCGCGAGATCGGCGGCTACTGCAAGACGATCAAACGCGAAGGCTTCGTCTGGGACTACTCGGGGCATTTTTTTCATTTCAAACATCCCGAGATCGAATCCTGGCTGCGCGAGCGCATGGTCGGCCAGGAGGTGCGCGTCATTCAGAAGCGATCGTTCGTCTCGTACGCGGGCCGGCTCATCGATTTTCCCTTCCAGAAAAACATCCACCAGCTCCCGCAGGACGAATTCATCGATTGCCTTCACGACCTGTACTTCGCCCGAACCGGAGCACCTGCGGAGCGCACCGAAAGCAACTTCAAGGAGATGCTCTACGGGCGCTTCGGGCGCAGCATCGCCGAGAAGTTTCTCATCCCCTACAACGAGAAGCTCTACGCCTGCGATCTCACCACGCTGGACAAGGACGCGATGGGTCGGTTTTTTCCCCATGCCGATCTCACCGACATCATCCGCAACATGCGTACTCCCGACAACGCCAGCTACAACGCCACGTTCTCGTACCCCGAGGGGGGGGCCATCGAGTACATCAAGGCGCTGGCCAGCGAAGTGCGCCCCGGGGGGATCGCCCTCGAAGAGCCGCTGGTCTCGATCGACCTGGCTCGGCGGGTTGCGCGCACCACCAAGCGCGAGATCAAGTTCGAGCGCCTGGTTTCGTCCGCGCCTTTCCCCAAGCTGGCCAGGATGGCCGGTCTCGAGCACGATGCGGCCGCCTTTACCTGGAACAAGGTCCTGGTTTTCAACCTGGGGTTCGACAAAAAGGGGCCGAAGGAGCCGCACTGGGTCTACTACCCGAACCCCGCTCGCTCCTTCTACCGGGTGGGCTTCTACGACAACATCTTCGACGCCAGCCGGCTCAGTGTGTACGTCGAGCTCGGCTACGCCCGCGACGCGGTGGTCGACGTCGACGCGGCGCGTGCCCGGGTTCTGGCCGACCTCCGAGCCGAGGGGGTCATCACCGACCACCGCCTGGTGGCCGAGCATTCGGTCGTCATGGATCCAGCCTATGTGCACATCACCCAGGCCTCGATGGCCGAGCATCGCCGCGTGACCGCCATCCTGAACGCCAACGGCGTCTACCCGGCGGGGCGCTATGGGCGGTGGACGTACTGTTCCATCGAAGACAACATCCTCGAAGCCAAGGGGTTGGTCGCCGGGTTCGAGTCCTAGTACCGACGGCCGCGGTCTTGGCGGGGCGCAAAGCGCCTCCGAGGATCCATCGGTCAAAGAGAAGCAAGCGGCGGCGTGGTGCAGCAGTCCGGACACCACCTGTTGCTTCCCGGACACTCGTCCGGTCAAAACATCCTTTTGGTTTGAGCAAAGAGGCCGTTGATTGGGTCGAGGGGTCACGTTTCTGAGCGGTACGGAACGTGCAATCCCTTTTGGAAACCGACCATGTTCGACTATCGACGCGTTGCTCTTTGGCTTGCTGTGCTGCTGGTGCCCGGTGGGATTCTCCTCCTGCCCGTGATCATCGCAGACTGGCGCCGACGCAACGCCAGCAAGCAAAAGACCGAAGCTCCTGTGAGTCACACGCTTCCGCCGCTCGCTGCCTGACAGCGACGCGCATCCAGTACAAACGGAAGCCACCGAATTGCGCGAGCGCATCTGTGCGCCGACATTCTTGCGTGCCAGTGTGCCAATCGCGACGAGAAGATCACGGTCGCGTCGGCGCTGAAGTCGGACAGTGAGAATCCGATCCGGTAGGGTCAGTCGCAGCCGCCGCAAAACCCTTGAGGACAGCAGTGGTCCATCTCGGGGCAGTCCTCGGGTACTTTGCAGTAGATGAGGCCTGTGCACTGGTTGGCCGAAGCGACGCACATGCGCGCATTGTTGGCTGCACTGCAGCAGGTGCCACCGTTGCAATCGGCGGATCCGGTGCACGGGCCGGACGACTTACCGTCCCTGGCGGCGTCGGGCGTCGAGGTGGCATCGACCGAAGCATCCGGCGCGCCCAGCGCTCCGCCGGACCCACTGCCCGAGCCGCCGGTTCCGCCCGATGGCGCGGAGCCTGCCCCACCTTGGGTGCTGCCCGCGCTGCCGGCCACGTCCCCGGCTTGGCCATTGGCCCCACCGCCGCCGGTCCCAGTTTCCACCCCGGTCGCTGCGTCCGACGCCGCGGTCCCGCCGACGGCCGAGTCGTCGCCCCCGCAGCCCGCGCACGCCAAAAGGAGCGGAAGCAACATGCCACGAAGTCGCATCGGCTCAGGGTACTACGGCGCGACGTCGATGAAGACCTTCATTGCCTTGTCGCGCGCCTCGTCGAGAAAGTCGTAAGCGCGCGGGTACTCTTCGAGTGCGAAATGGGCCGACATCAGGGGGGCGATGGTGACGCGGCGCATGGCGATGAGCTCGACCGCCCGCAGGTAGTCGCGGCGCTGGTACATGAGGGTGCCGCGCAAGTTGAGCTCGCGATCCTGGACCAGGCCGAGGTCGACCCGGGGTCGCTCTCCGAAGACCCCCACCACGATCAGCGTTCCGCCCTTCTGGATGCCCTCGATGGCGGCGGCGATGGTGGGCTCCACCCCGACGCACTCGAATGCCACGTCGAACCCGGCCGGCCCGAAGGCGCGGCGCGACGCCTCACTGAGTTTTTCGGTGCCGGCGTTGGACGTGAGATCGATGCCGCAGCGGTTGGCCAGATCGAGGCGCAGGGGACTGAGATCGGTCAAAAGTACCCGCGCCCCATCGCTCTTGGCCACCTGAGCCACCAGGTTGCCGATGGGTCCCCCTCCGACGACCGCCACGTTCCGCCCTTCGAGCTTGCCGGCTCGCGACACCGCGTGGATGGCAACCGACAGAGGCTCGACCATCGCGCCTTCGTCGAAGGTGAAATGGTCGGGCAGCTCGACCACCTTGGAGGCCGCGGTGGTCCAAAGCTCCTGAGCGCACCCCGGAGCTTGAAAGCCTTGCACCTTGAGAGAGTCGCAGATGTGCTCGTCGCCACGCCGGCAGGGGGCGCACGTACCGCAGACGATTTGAGGGAGCGAAGTCACCTTGGCTCCGATGCGAAGCCCGCTCACTCCGGGACCGAGCGATTCGATGGCCGCGGAGTACTCGTGGCCCTGGATGACCGGGTAGCTGGTGTAAGGGTGGCGACCGTGGTTCACGTGCACGTCGGAGCCGCAGACTCCGATGCGCTGCACGCGGAGCAGCACCTCGCCGGTGCTCGGCTCCGGCGGCGCGGTGTCGCGGATTTCGATCTTCCCCGGCGCGGTCATCACCGCTTGCTTCACGACGTCACCCCACGCTCTTGAGCCAGCCGCCATCGATGAAGTAGGTCGAGCCGGTGCAGTAGCTCGACCGCGCCGAGCAAAGATAGACGAACAGATCGGCCACCTCTTCCGGCGATGCGAAACGCCCGATGGGCGCATTGTCTTTGGCGATCTTGTCGAGGTGCTGTTGCCAGGTGATGTCTTTGCCTGCTGTCAGCTCTTTGGCCGTCTTGATCCAATCGCGCGTCAGCACGAGGCCGGGGTTGATGCAGTTGACGCGGATGTTTTGCCCGATGAGCTCCTCGGATAGGCACTTGGAGAACATCATCAGCGCGGCTTTGGTCACGTTATAGATCGGCTCGTAGCCGAGGGGTTGCTTGGCACAGATCGATGCATTGTGGAGGATGACTCCGCCTCCGCGCTTGTGCATCGACGGCGCGAGTGCGCGCGCCAATCGCACCGCGGCCATGACCTGCAGGTCCCAGTAGTACTGCCACTTCTCGTCAGTGGAGGTTGCTACGGTTTCGTTGCTGCCAGTCCCAGCGTTGTTGATGAGGAGATCGACGCCCCCGAAAGCGCGCTCGGTTCCGGTCACCAGTCGAGCGACGTCTTCGGCGCGGCTCACGTCGCCCGCGATGGGTACGACCTTGACGCGGTGCCTCTCGGCGACTGCCTTCGCCCCGGCCGCGAGGTTCTCCTCGTTACGTGCGGAGAGCACCAGACTGACGCCCTCGGCTGCGAGGCCGTGCGCAATGGCGAGACCGATTCCGTCGCTGCCCCCGGTGATGAGCGCGACCTTGCCGCTTAGTCCGAGATCCATGGCCCCGTCATGCTCGACATGCTGCGCGTCGTCAAGCAGGCGGGTCGCGATCTGCCCCTGCCAAGATTGAAGCAGTAGCGTAGCGCTAGGGATCGATCGTAGCGGCGTCGGAGACCCACTCCGGTTGCCAGGTCTTGAAGTCGTCGAGTCCGTGCGAGGGCTCGTCGCCGTACCATGAGTAGCCCGTGCGGCGCTCGTTCTCGATCTCGGCAAGGCTGTACTTTTTGATTCCATCGCGCCCGCAGAAGAAGGGTCGGTTGGTTCCGATTTCGTAGAACCGAGCCCAGACCGGCTTGGCCGCGGGGTCGGGGATCACCACGACGTCTTTGCCACTGGCCTGCGTGGCGTCGGTGATTTGCTGGACCTTGATCCCGTCGATCTCGACGAGAGAGAACCACCTTCGCGCCGACTCGATGGCATCGACGATCTCGGCGCTGGGATGATCGATGGTCATCAAGAACTCCCACACCCCGGCACCTTCCTGCCCGCTCTCGGAGGGCAGCTCGTAGGCGCGAGCCTGGGCAGGTGCGAGCGTGACCTCGTCGTGCTGCGCACACCAGCCGGTTTTCTGGCCGTCGACCACGATCTGGCATCGCAGGATGCAGTCGATGCCCTTTTGAACGGCGGCAACACACGCTTGTGCTTTTGCGTCGTCGACGAACGCGTAGTCGGTGAGCTTGCTGCCCACATCGCGCAGAAGACGAAGCACGTGAATCATCGCGCCGTCGTTGAAGGTGATGTGCGTGTAGTACCCAGTGGGGTTCGGATAGTACTGCGGCCATCCTCCATTCGCGTATTGGGCGGCGAGCAGATAGTCGAGACCCTTGAGAAAGCCGTCCTTGTAGGAGGTCGTGCCGGTCGCCACGAAGATCTTCGCGAGGAAGATCATTTGCATGGTGGTTCCGGAGTTGTCGATCGTGGATCGTTCGCGGGCGGCGGTCCGCAGTGTCATGTCGATGTTCTTCGGCCAGCCGCCGTCGCTGTTCTGGTAGTAGAGAATGTTCGCCGCGATGGTCGCCGCGGCGGGCGTTGCGTACCACCCGGGAGGCTGCTTGTTGACGGTGTTCCAGGGGACGACCTTCGAAGCGGCATCGCCCGTGCCGGAGTCGGTCGCATCGACCGAGCTTGCATCAAAGAGCGGCTCTTCTTGGGCAGTTGCGTCGACTTGGCCACTTGGAACGACCCCCGAGGTCGTGGCGTCCACGCCCCGGTCGGGCGTCTCACTCGGCGCCCCCGGATGCGACGAACAGGCGGGTAAGAGAAGGAGACCACCGACCAAGACACCAATAAGGAGGCTTCGCATGGCTGGGACCAGCCCTTAATGCGAGCAGTGCCCACCTTCGATCACGGGTTCACCTGCGCCCCGAGCGAGTCGCGCAGCTCGCGCATGGGCGCTTGGCTCACCGTGATGATTCCGCGGCGCGGGCGGTCCAGATCGAGGGTCAGCGCGAACGTGGCTGAAAGGGCCAGCCCCAACACGATCCTGGCTCCGAGGTTCGATCGTGACCCTTGTGCGTCGTTGAAACCGACCGCCGCCATCGCCAGCAACGTTACGAAAATCAGGAGCCACCACACGAGCTCTGGGACGTGATTCACGTTCGCCACGTCGCGACGAGTGTGCAGATCGATCATGTCGTTCAGCGATTGGATCAAAAGGCCTGCGGGTATGGATCGAGGATCGCTCGCAGCAACGACCGCAGCCTCTTCCCATACCTTGGTGCGTATCGCCTCGCCCTTCGCCTCGGGAGCAACGGTGCGATAGTTGGGAGCCTCGAACAGATCAACACGGGTCTTCGCGTAGGCGGCGAGATCGGATCGCAGGCTCGACCGCGTGGGCTCGGGCATGAGCCCGCTGCGAAGCCACGCGGTACCGATCGCATCGACCTCGGCGACCATCAGTTCTCGTCGAAGGTCGAACCGTGCTACCGCCATGCTCATCGAAAATGCCAGCAAGAGCCCAATGAGCGCGAGCATCGCCGCCTCGACGGTGTTCAGGTTGGCTCGCGCCACTGCGTCGAGCTCGGACCCTACGCGGCGACCAATGCGAGCAGCCATCTCGGAAACACCAAGCCCCGCGAGGAGCACGCCGGCTACGATGATGACTACGTTGACGTCGAAGAGGACTTCGGTCACCCCGCAAGCGTAAGGGTGCGAGCTGGATTTCTCCGTGAGCCTTACGGTGGCAGGGTCCGGTCTGCTACTTCGATCTTACGTCGGAGCCGGACATCGCGTGATGACGCTCCGGCGAGGAGCTCGAACGAGCCAGCGGCGATTTTCCAATTCTTGGCGTCTTGATCCCAGTAGGCGAACGCACGCGGCTCGAGCGTCACCGTCACCGGCTTGGTCTGGCCAGGATCGAGCGAGACTCGGGCGAAAGCCCGGAGCTCGCGAGGAGGACGAGCAACTGCGCTTCTCGGTGGAGCTACGTACACTTGAACGATCTCGTCACCCGAGCGCTTGCCGCTGTTGGTGATCTTGAGTGTGACCGTCGTCGAGCCGTCGTTTGCGGGCACCGCTTGGAGATCGGCATATTCGAACGTCGTGTAGCTCGACCCCTGACCGAAGACGAACGCAGGCTCGACCTCTTTCGCGTCGAATCCGCGGTAACCGACGAACACGCCTTCGGTGTATGGGGTCTTGTTGTCGTGATTCATCTGGTAAAACGGCGCGCTCGGGTAATCCTCGAAGCGCTTGCCCAGGGTGATCGGAAGCTTGCCCGAGGGATTGACGTCCCCGAAGAGCACGTCGGCGATCGCGCCTCCCCCTTCCTGGCCGGGATACCACGCCCACAAAAGAGCGGGGACCTTGTCGACGAAGCTCTGCAAGTCGACCGCACCGCCCGCATTCATGACCACGATGGTGCGCGGGTTGGCTGCTACCGCCAGTCGAATCGTTTCGATTTGCGCGGCGGGCAGCTGAAATGGACGATCGCTGTTCTCGGTTTCGACCAGATCGCTCTGTCTCGCCCACTCCGGAGGCCAGAAAGGCTCGAACGCCGCCCGGACCGAGTTGGTGTCCGAGCTTTGTCCGAAGCCGAGGCTCACGATCACGATATCGGCCTTGCGCGCCAGCGCGGAGACCTCCGCTCCACCCCCGAAAGTGGTGAGCTGGCTCTCGGGCGCGAATCCGAACTGCGCCACCGCGCCGCCGGTGCTTTGGTAGTACTCGACCATGACCTCGTGCTTGCCCGCGGCAAGATCGAGGTTGACCGAGCTGCTCTTGGGGGCTTGCTCGCGCCACTCGTCGATGATCGGCTTGTGATCGAGAGAGACCCGAATGCCATCGTCGGCATTGGTGACGATGCGGTAGCGACCTTTCTTCGCAGCCGACAACGTACCTACCCAGCGAACCGAGAAGTTTTCTCGTCCGACACCCGGCGCTGGCTCGGGCGAATTTCGCTTTAACGAGATGTCGATCCGATCGACATCTCGCGTTGCGATGGGCGAGCCGGAAAGCTCACGCCCAGCAAAGAAGGTTTCTTTGATTGGACCTTGGAAGCACGGTTTGCCAAGGAGGGCAGCTTCCGACGCCTGGCTCACACCCGGATGGTGTGCGACTTCGAGGTTGCCGGCTGCGTGCTTCAGTCCATCCAAGAGGCTCGTCGCGTGAATCGGTGTCACGAACGCGCTGCCCGAGCCGCCGAACACCGCAGGGTGGGCATTGGGTCCGATCACCGCGATGCGCTTGAGTTTCGTACGATCGAGCGGCAAGAGAGCGTTCGCGTTTTTGAGAAGGACGATGCTGCTCCGCGCGGCTTCGAGGGCAAGAAAAGAGCTCTTGGGATCGTCGAGTGGAATGTCGTCCACTTTCTGGGCGCGGTCGAGAAAGCCTGCGGCGATGATGGTTCGCAAGATCCGGTGCACCTTCTCGTCGATGATCGAAACGTCGATCTTCTTCTCTGCGATGAGCGGGGCCAGCGCTTGTTCGTTCATGTGAGATCCGCGCGGCATTTCGAGGTCCATCCCCGCGGTCGCGGAGCCCGGCCCGTCGTGCACCGCACCCCAGTCGGACATGACGAAGCCCGAAAACCCCCATTGTCCCTTGAGCACATTGCGGAGGAGCCACTCGTGGTGCGAGCAGTAGGTCCCGTTGAGAAGGTTGTAGGCGGTCATGACCGACGCCACCTGACCTTCGCGAATCGCCCGCTCGAAAGCCGGAAAGTAGATTTCGCGCAGGGTCCGCTCGTCGACCTCGGAGCTAACGCGGTTGCGATCCCATTCTTGGTTGTTGGCCACGAAGTGTTTGGCGGTCGCGAGCACGCCCTCGCCCTGCACGCCTCGAATGAACGCTGCCGCCGTTTTGCCGGCGAGGTAAGGGTCTTCGCCCAGGTACTCGAAGTTGCGACCGTTCAGCGGAGCGCGGTGGATGTTCATCCCTGGTGCGAGCAGGATGTGGACTCCGCGCGCGCGACAGTCGTGCCCGATGCCGTGTCCTACGCGCTCGATCAGCGCAGGATCGAACGATGCCGCGAACGCGATTGCTGCCGGGTAGGTGGTGTTGGGGCCCCAATTGCGACACCCGGCGGGGCCGTCGGACATTTTGATCTCGGGGATCCCGAGTCGCGGGATGGGTCGAATGAAGAAACCTCGATCTCCGCCGATATAGGCGAGCTTTTCGGCGAGCGTCATCTGCCGGACCAGATCGTCGGCTCGGGAATCGGCCGTGACGACACCCGGCGCTCCGGCTTCGCCCTTCGAAGGCGATGCGTCGACTCCACGCGAAGGTTCGACCCTCGGCGTTGCCGGTGCGGTGCTGCCCGACGCACAACCCATGAGGATTCCGAGCGCAGTGGTCGAAGCACGTAGAAGGACGGAGCTGGAGTAAGCCATTCGCTTGTCACTCGCCCGTAGCGCGGGTCGGGTGCGGCAGCAACGCCGGAACGTTCCATTCTGCTGCGGAAGGTGCATGAAATGCGGTACTAATGGCACGATGAGCATTCGAGCCTACCTCACCGCCACCGACCTCGGGATGGACAAGGAGGCAATCAAGACTTCGTTCGCCCAACATATCGAGTACACGCTCGGCAAGGACGAGTACTCGGCGACCCCACGCGACTTCTTGAAGAGCATCGCGTACGCGGCACGTGATCGCATGTTCGATCGCTGGAACCGCACCCAGCAGCGCTACCACCGCGAAGACGTACGCAGGGTCTACTACCTGTCGCTCGAATACCTGACGGGTCGATTGCTTTCCGATTCGCTCGCCAACTTGGGCATTTCCAACGAGGCGCGCGCCGCGCTTCGCGATCTCGACATCGATCTCGACGATCTCATTCAGATCGAAGACGATCCAGGTCTCGGAAACGGTGGTCTCGGCCGGCTCGCAGCGTGCTTCATGGACTCGATGGCCACGGTAGGGCTTCCCGCCATCGGGTACGGTATCCGCTACGAGTACGGGATCTTCCGGCAGGAGATCGTCGACGGGACTCAGGTGGAGCAGCCCGATAACTGGCTTCGCTATGGGAGTCCCTGGATCGTCACGCGTTCGGAGCAGCTCTTTCTGGTTCGCTTCTACGGTCGCGCAGAGATGAAGACAGACGCCGAGGGCAATGTCATCTTCGACTGGGTGGATACGCAAAATATCACCGCCATCGCCAACGACATTCCGGTGCCCGGTCACAAGAACGGTGTGGTGAACACCCTGCGCCTCTGGTCGGCCCACGCTTCGCGTGAGCTCGACATCTCGTTCTTCAACCACGGCGACTACCTGCGCGCGGTCGAAGAGAAGAATGCCAGCGAGAACCTGGCGCGCGTTCTCTATCCCAACGACAAGGTAGCAGTCGGCTCCGAGCTCCGTCTGAAGCAAGAGCATTTCTTCGTGTCGGCCACGCTGCAGGACGCGATTCGGCGCCACCTCGTCGGGCACCCCACGCTCCACGATCTCGCCGAGAAGGCGGTATTTCAGCTGAACGACACGCACCCCTCCATCGCGGTCGCCGAGTTGATGCGTCTCTTGGTCGACGAGCACGCCATGGACTGGGATACCGCTTGGTCAATCGTCACCCGCTGCTTCGCCTACACCAATCACACGGTGATGCAGGAGGCGCTCGAGACATGGGAGGTGTCGCTTCTCGAGCGGGTGCTCCCTCGGCACGTGGAGATCATCTATGAGATCAACCGCCGCTTGCTCGACGAAGTGCGCGCGCGCTTCCCCGGTGACGTCGACAGGCTTCGTCGCATGTCGCTCATCGACGAAAGCAACTCACGTCGTGTGAGAATGGCGCACCTCGCCATCGTCGGAAGCTTTGCGGTGAACGGCGTTTCCGAGCTTCACAGCCGGCTTTTGCGTGAGCGCATTTTCCGCGATTTTGCCGAGCTTTCGCCGGGCAAGTTCAAGAACGAGACCAATGGCATCACCCCTCGGCGTTGGCTCGGCAACTGCAATCCATCGCTTTCGCGGCTCGTCACCAGCGCCATTGGCGAAGGATGGCAGACCGATCTCGACCAGCTGAAGAAGCTCGCCCCGCTCGTGAACGATCCGCAATTCTGCGAAGGATTTCGACGAGCCAAGCTCGCCAACAAGGAGCGCCTTGCCGGGTACCTGAAGAAGCGGATGGGGATCGAGATCGATCCGAAATCGCTGTTCGACGTGCAGATCAAGAGAATGCACGAGTACAAGCGGCAGCTGCTCAACGTACTGCACGTGGTCGCGCTCTACAGAGATCTCAAAGCAGGGGCGCGGCGTGTGCCGCGCACCGTCATGTTTTCGGGCAAGGCGGCCCCAGGTTACGAGGCGGCCAAGCAAGTCATCCGTCTGATTCACGACGTGGCTTCGGTGATCAATGCCGATCCCGAAACGACGGACAAGCTCAAGGTCGTATTCGTTCCCAACTACAGCGTGTCGGTGGCCGAGGTGGTCATCCCCGCGGCCGATCTATCGGAGCAAATTTCTACCGCCGGAACCGAGGCTTCGGGGACGGGGAACATGAAGCTCTCGCTCAATGGAGCTTTGACGATAGGCACGCTCGATGGAGCGAACATCGAGATCCGCGACGCGGTCGGGCAGGACAACATGTTCATCTTCGGGCTCGACGAGGCCGACGTCACCGCTTGGCGCGCGCGGGGCTACGATCCCGGAGCGGTCTACCGGTCCGACGCGGTGCTGGCGTCGGTGCTCGACGCGATCGGCGGGGGAGCCTTTTCACCCGGCGATCCCTTTCGTCATCGCTCGCTGATCGATGCGCTGCTCCACGGAGGCGACCGTTATTTCGTACTTGCGGACTTCGAGAGCTACCGGGCCGCACAGGTCGCGGTGGAGGATCTGTTTCGAGATACGGAAGAGTGGACCAAGAAGGCAATTCTCAACGTGGCCAACATGGGCCGATTTTCGGCGGACGCGACCATTCGCCGGTACGCGCGGGACATTTGGAGAATTCCGACGCTTTAGCGCGCTCCTGATCCGACGAGGGTCGTCAACCCAGAGGAACCGCCACGGCGCCAGCAGACGCCAAGGGTTTGGGAAAAAGCCAAATCCGTCTGATCCTGGCGGCCCTGGCGCCCTGGAGGTTCAAATCCACCGGGCCCTGTCGCTATCAGCGCCAAGCTACATGACCCCACAGTGGGCAGCTTGTGCGCCTAGAGCGTGGGGTGGCACAACTAGAGGTAGATCATGTGGACGAGGCTCCGAAGTCCGGGGAGGTGGCTCGTCTGTGCGACGAGCGCATGCGCGGTCTATCAGCCGCCGGCGGTCGACAACGGCGATGCAGCCGGTGGGCGAGAGGTCGTCTCCACGACTACGATCGGAGGATCGGCGGGTCTCGGCGGATCAGGAGACATCGTTGGAAATACGAGCATGGGCGGAGCGAGCGGCTCGCCCGACGACGGCGGCGGAATGGAATCGAATGTCATCGTCGTCGAGCCCAGCGATGGTTCGAGCGACGCGGTGATCGAAGCTCCGGGTCCGGTGACCACGTGCGCCGGCTATGCCCTCCAGCTCAGCGGCTTTTCCTACGTGCGCATCAACCGACCGGTGCAAGATGACTTCACCGTCGAGGCTTGGATCAAGACGAGCGCAACGTCGCTGATCGGAACGCACCACTGGGAAGGCAGTGGGTTGATTTGGGCCGATGTTTCCGGCAACCGCGATGACTTCGGTGCGTCCATCTTGAACAACAAGCTGGCGTTCGGCGTGGGCAATCCCGGCAACGCCGAGCCGACGATCGTGAGCACGACCACCGTGGTGAGCGGCCAATGGGTCCACGTTGCAAGCACTCGAAAAAAGGCGACCGGCGAGATCCAAGTCTTCGTCAACGGGGCCCAAGAGGCGGCGATGGTCGTTGCCACCGAAACGAAATCGCTGACGTCTCAGGTCAATATGACGCTGGGGGCCAATGTTGGCGACAATCGCTTCTTCGTTGGTTTCATCGATGACGTGAGAGCGTGGAACATCGTACGCACCCCCGCCGAAATCACGGCAACCATGCACCAGAAGCTTCAAGGCGACGAACCGGGGCTGGTCGGCTATTGGCGCTTCGACGAAGGATCCGGGATGGTTACGGCAGACGGCACCGCCACCAAGAACAACGGCGACGTGTTCGGAGCACCCAACTGGGTCGTCTCCGACGCGCCCATCTGCCCATAGCTCGACCATATCGATTCAACGCATGTGTGCGAGCGCCAGCTTGGCGAGCTTCATCTGTGCATCGCGCGGCGTGATCTGAGCCGCGCTCCAGTCGACACCCGAAAAGGTGAGTGCGAAGAACGCCTCGCCTTTCTTGACCCACAGTCGGGCCCCGAACAGCATGGCCTTGTCGCCGAGCCCTGGAATGGGCTCGTGAAAAGCTTTGAACATTTTACGGTCGGTTTCGAGGTGATCCTCGAAGTACTTGTCGACGTCTTTGCCCTGATCGCCGAAATACATGATGACGAGCGATGGTGGATTGCTGGCATCGGTGGGCGGTGCCCATTGGCAGCGGGGAGCGCCGTATTCGCCGGCCTTGGGCAGCTTGGTGGCGACGGTCTGGACCTTGAGGACCGAGCCTACCTCGGCGGGAGTCAGCATCCAGCACGGTGTCTCGACGCTGCTGCCTTTCGGCGTGGTTTCGTTCGAGCTCCCGCTGGCCGAAGGGGCCGAAGCGGTTTTGGTCGGTTCGTCTGCTTGGGAAGATTCGGTAAGATCGCGCAGCACCTTGCAACCCGACAAGCCAAGCGACACCAAAAGAATGGGCGCGGCGAAGCGGCAAATGCTGATACAAATGGACATCATGGTGATGCGTTTACCCTTTCGCGTCTTCGCCGTCACGAGCATCTTGCTCGCAGCTTGCAGCGGCGACGCCGGACCACCGTCCGATGACACGACCGGAGCCGGCGGTGACTCGAGCGGCGCCGCGGGAAGCGCGATCACGTCGTCTTCGGGCGGTAACGCCGTAAGCACCGCAGGCGCAGCGGGAGCCGGCGGTAGCGGCATGGTGAGCAATGCGGGTTCTTCGGGTGCAGCAGGTGCGGCGACTTCCGGCGATGCAGCGACCGGAGCAGCAGCCGCGACGCCGAGCGATGGCTGCGGGAAAGCCGCCGCGCAAGCGCTAGGAATGTACGTGCGCCACACGATGACCGTGGCCAACGTCGAGCGTGAGTATTTCGTCTTCCTGCCAAAGACTTACAGTCCCACGCGCGCATACCGCACCGTTTTTCTCTTTCACGGATGCGGCGGCAAAGAAAACAACGTGCCCATCAGCAACGTCTCCAAGGAAGATGCGATCGTGATTCACGGCAGCTCGGTCGGCGATTGCTGGGACACCGGGAAGACCAGCAACGACATCACGTTCTTCGACGACATGGTGAAGGCCGCCGAAACCGACTACTGCGTCGACAAGTCGCGCATCTTCGGTGCCGGCTACAGCAGCGGCTCTTGGATGATGAACTTGCTCGGGTGCGCCCGCGCCAACGTCCTTCGCGCGCAAGCCAATGTCAGCGGCGGCGTTCCGGGGTTGCCCGCTTGCGTCGGTCCGATCGCCGGCATTTTCATCCACGACGAGAACGACACGACGAACGTGATTGCGGGCGGCATTGCCGCGCGCGATCGTCTCCTCAAGACCAACATGTGCGGGACCACGACGATGCCCGACGCGCCGATGCCGTGCGTGCGCTACCAAGGTTGCGCCGCGGGCTTCCCGGTCGATTGGTGCCAGACCCAGGGAAAGATGCACGATCGGCAAGACGGGTTGGCCGCGCCCGCGTTTTGGGGGTTCTTCTCGGCTCTCTAAAACCGGATTGCGCTGCCTTCGTGGTCGTCGTGTCGCCAAACGTCATCCATGTAGGCGGCCAGTGTCGGCCAAATTGAGCAGGCTCGCTGTAGTCGATCAGCCAATCGACCACCTGTACAGGCTCAATCGGTTGATCGGTTTCGCGAAGATCCGACTACTCTTTGAAGAGGAATGGCTTTCTTCAATCGCGGTTGGGTCTCGCTCGCAGTTCTCGGTGGTCTCTGTGTCTCGTGGGCCGCCTGTGTCGGCGTCGCGACCGAGCCCAGCGAAGAGGAAGACACACCAACCGAAACCGGCGGCAGCGCGAGCGTCGGCTCGGGAGGCACCAGCGCGAGCAATGGTGGCAGCCAACAGATGCAAGGCAGCGCGGGCACCAAGGTCGGGACACAGGCCGGTGGCAGCGCAGGTACCTCGACATCGGTCGGAGGCGCGGGTCGCGGAGGAAGCTCAATCGCCGACGCCGGAGGCATGGTGACGCCCCCGGCGAACGTCGATGCAGTCAAGACGGTGACCGGCTGGTTCAACAACAAGGACATCATCCCCGATTGGGCCACCAAGAACATGGGCGGCCAGCGCGATACGATCATCAGTGCGATCGTCAAAACGTGCGAGCAGTTCGGTCCTCCCGCCGCATCGAACCCGGGATGGAAGCCCGAATATTGCTGGGCTCACCTGACCGGGTCGGGGCTCAAAGAGAGCTCGTACACACCGACGCTCAACGACACCGAGAACAGCCCCGGTCGCGATGGGTATTCGGTTCGCGCGCTCCCTTCGGGCAAGACTGCCTACGATCCAACCATTGGTCTCTTGCAGATTCGATTCAGCTCGACCGTGAAGGACTACAACCAATACGGGCCGCGTGCGGCAATGACCGCGGTGGGCTGCGCGTTTCCCGATCTTGGCCACACCAGTGAAGACGGCAACTCCGATTTTTGGGCGGCCACGGGGGCGAAGGCCAACATGGCGTTGATGACCAACGTGGCCTGCAACGTGGCGCTCGGCGCCTGGTACTACTACGTCAATGCCACCGGCCAGGGCTCGCAGAGCAAGACGATCTACGTTTACAACTACTGCACCCCGGGCTGCGGAACGTCGTGCCCCACCGCAGCAACCTTGACGGTGGGTCTTCTCTCGCATCTCAACGGGCCGAGCGGAGCCTACCGAACCGACTCGGGGTCGCTCGGCTACGTGAACGCGATCAAGACCACCTTTCAACAGTGCCTGGGCGGTACGCTTCCGAATCCCGACCCGTTCACCGTGAAGCTGAATCCCGCAAGGGCGCAGTACTGCCAATAGCCCGGGCGATTTTGCTCGCTTCCTTGACCGGCCTTTGTCGCTGAGCTAGCTTTTCGCTCTTCTTCAAACGCGAGGCCCGAACCAAGGATGCGTACGCACGAATGATTAGCCACCGACCCGTCTACGACGGCTGGCGATCGCGCGCGTTACCCCGCACGTCGCCGCCTTCGTTCCAACGCTATCCGCTCCCGACACGAGTGGGGGGCGTTACGCCGCAGCAACCCGATATCATGCGGGCTTGACTCCCGGAGCTCCTCCGGAAGCCGGCCCGTCAGCCGGTTACCCGTAGGAGGCCCAGGTGATTCAGCAGCAAGCAGCAAGTTCGAATGATCGTCAGCTGATCGAGCAGTTCACCGATCAGCCGTCCTTTTTGCCGCCGAGCGTCCGCGCGATGGCAGAGGCGCGGCTCGGCTTCGGGGAGATCCGCGGGTACGCCATGGCGGATCTCGACGATCGCTTCGTCTTTGCCGAGACATGGCTGGCAATGGGCGACAACGAGCTTTGCCGTGCCGTTCGAACCGACAGTGGCTTCGAATGCACCTGGATGCGACGCGATGCCATCAAGCGGGTCGAGCTCGAGCAGGGCCTCAGCTGCCACGTGTTGCGAATCGCAGGCGATTCCGACGATGCGGGGATGACTTTGCTCTTCACGCACCGGCAGCGCCGCGCGATGGAGGCTCTGTCGTTCACGCTCGAACAGGCGCTCCTACACCGTCAGATCGAGCTCGGCGATGCCGACAAGTCCTACGCGGCGCACGTGGCGCACGCGATTCGAACTGCGCAGACCCTGGTCGTGCGACGCCGCATGACGGTCGTATGGCGTTTGCTATCGTACTTGAAACCGTACACTCGACGCGTCGCGGGCGGGATGGCAGCGGGCGTCGGCATCACGCTGCTCTCGTTGATTCCTCCGTACTTGACCGGGCACCTCATCGACAAAGTGCTGAGGCCGGTGCAAGCGGGATCGATCTCAGCCGCGACGGTGGTCAACATCGCATGGATGGTGGTTGCCGCGCTCGCGGCGGTCGCCGTGCTGCGTGAGGTGTGTCTCTGGCTGCGGCTCAGGCTCATGGCCGAGCTAGGAGAGTTCGTGGCTCGCGATCTCCGCACGCACCTCTTCGATCACATGCAGAAGCTCAGCGTCAGCTTCTTTTCGCGCAAGAAAACCGGGAGCTTGATCACGCGGGTTAGCTCCGACACCGATCGGCTCTGGGAGTTCTTGGCGTTTGGTGTGGTCGAAGTGTCGCTCGCCACGCTGATGCTTCTCGGCCTGGGTGGGGTCTTGATCTCGCTCGATCTGCGTCTCGGTCTGATCATGATCCTTCCGGTCCCCATCTTGTGCGGCGCCATCCACGTGCACGGCGAACGGCTGAACCAGCTCTTTCTGCGTGCCTGGCGCAAGTGGTCCGCGCTCACCGATCTCTTGAGCGACACGATTCCCGGCATCCGTATCGTGAAGGCCTTCAACCAGGAAACGCGCGAAAACGAGCGCTTCGGCGGTCGGAACTACGACTGCACCGCCGAGTTCAATCGCATCCACGCCTCTTGGACTTCGTTCTGGCCCGCTCTGATGATGTCGGTGCACCTGCTGATGATCTTGGTGTGGGTCTTGGCGATTCCGCGTCTTCTCGGAGGGGCGACGCCCGGCCCTACGTTGAGCACCGGAACGTTCGTCTCGTTCTTGCTCTACATGACGATGTTTCTCCAGCCAGTGGAGGTCATCGGTCAGGTCACCCGCATGATGAACCGCGCGACCAGCTCGGCGCATCGAGTGTTCGAGATCCTCGACACCGAGCCCGAGGTCGTCGACATCGAGAAGCCGGTCAAGCTCGATCATGTGGTCGGAGCGGTGGAGTTCGAAAACGTGATCTTCAGCTACGACGGCGTGCGGCAGGTCCTTCACAACCTGACGTTTCAGGTCAAACCCGGAGAGCTCATTGGACTGGTGGGCCCCTCGGGAAGCGGCAAGACCACGCTCATCAACCTGATCACTCGTTTCTACGATGTGACCGGAGGGCGCATCCGCGTCGATGGGGTCGACTTGCGGGAGCTCGACAGTGGGCTCTATCGCCAGCAGGTCGGCATCGTGCTGCAAGATCCGTATCTGTTCCACGGGAGTGTCCTCGACAACATTCGCTACGGGATGCCTGCTGCCACGCTGGAGCAGGTCGTCGCGGCTGCACGCACGGCCAATGCGCACGACTTCATCATGAAGCTGCCGCACGCTTACGACACCATGGTCGGCGAACGAGGGCACACGCTCTCCGGCGGCGAGCGCCAGCGTGTCTCGATCGCCCGGGCGGTCCTCAAGAACCCGCGCATCCTCATTCTCGACGAGGCAACGAGCAGCGTCGACACCGAGACCGAGCGCAAGATCGAAGAAGCGCTGCAGCGCCTGGTGCAAGGGCGCACGGTGTTCGCGATTGCGCACCGTCTTTCCACGCTTCGCCGTGCATCGCGCCTCTTCGTCATCAAAGACGGGCGGCTCACCGAGCAGGGCACGCACCAAGAGCTGCTCGCCTTGCCGGGCGGCACCTACCGCAAACTTTACGAGCTCCAGCAGGAGATGGTCCATGCAGCTTGAAAATCACGTCGTCCTAGCGCCAACCGAGAAGCACGAAGTACGGTCCGAGCCACGCATCGAGCGCACGGCTACCGGCGCGCTTCGCGTGGTCACCGCGCGCGGGCCCATGCTCGCTCGCGCAGTTCGTTGCTTTCCATGGAGCGAGCCAAGTCGTCACATCTCGATCCGCGACAACGAAGGCACCGAGCTGCTCTACGTCGATGACCCCCAACGCCTCGACGAAGCGTCGCGGCGCGCGCTCGAAGTGGCGCTCACCGCCGCAGGCTTCGTCATCGATGTGACCGGGGTCGAATCGGTGGTCGAGGATTTCGAAATGCGATGCTTCAAGGTGCGCACGCCCCACGGCCCGCGATCGCTGCAAACGGCGCTCGATGCATGGCCGCGGATCGCGCCGAACGGCGAGGTGTTGCTCGAGGACATCGCCGGCGACATCTATCGGATTCCCCCGGTAGAGAAGCTGGATCGCCGGAGCCGCCGGTTGCTTTGGGCATTGCTCGACTGAAACCACCCATTTCGCTGCGCCCAAGTTTTCGGCCGAAGGAACATCGGCGCTCATTGGGTGTCCCTTTGCGTGAAATGGTCTGCATTTCGGGATTGTGTTCGTTCGCATGAACAAACTAGCGCGGTACTGGAAGCGATGGCTGGCGGTTGCCGTTGCTGTGCTGATCGCGCTCGGGGTCTATGCGTGGCCGGCGCGTCGCAACTACTACGGCAAGCTCGGGAGCATCGATGTGCATCTCGACGTGCCCTATCTACCGAATGGCCAAAATCCCAAGCAACAGCTCGACGTCTACTTGCCGAGAGCTCACTTGCAGCCCTTTCCGGTGGTCGTGTTCGTACACGGTGGCTATTGGAGGCCTCTCGACCGACGCTGGCTGCAGCCGCTGCTCGGCGCGCACGGCAACGTCGGAGCGGCGTTCGCCCGTCAGGGGATCGGTGCTGCGATCGTTGGGTACCGCCAATACCCAGAGGTGCAGAAAGGCGACGATTCGTTGGACGACATCGGGCAGGCCGTTCGCTATGTGATGAGCAGTGCGGCCAGCTGGGGCGGCGATCCCCGCCGTGTCATCGTCATTGGCCATTCCGCCGGGGGACATTTGGTTTCCCTCATGGGATTGGACCCGCGCATCCTACAGCGCAACGGCGTGAAGGTCGGCGAGGTGGCCGGGTTCGTCTCTGTCGACGGCGTGTTCGACATGCGCGCCTTGCTCGGGTACTTGAAACCCGAGCAAGCCGCGATCCTGCGCAATCTGTTCGGCCCCGATGATTCTTCTCTCGCCGAGCATTCGTCGATCGCCTATGCGCGCGCCGATCATCCTCCGATGCTCTTTGTTGACAGCACCGACGACGAGGCCATGTGCCTCGAAGGATTTCGCCAAATGCAGACTCGCCTCGGCGCAGCCGGGAGCAAAGCGCGCTTCGTCCAGCTCGAGGGCCTTGGTCACAACGAGACGATCATTCGCATCGGCATGGAGCCCGATCCGGTCATGCCGACCCTCCTCGAGTTCGTAAAGGGTACCGTTTCTCCATGAAATGACGATCCGCTCGCACGTCGATCTCGGGACGACGCCCCCTGGCGAATCATTGTCCGTGCACCTTGGCGTCGGCGAGGCTATGGCTTTCGCGTGGAAGGGAACGACGAAACATGAAACGTGTGGCTCTCGTGACCGGCGGAACGGGTGAGCTTGGCGGCGCGGTGGCTCGTGCATTTGCCGATCAGGGATACGAGGTGCATGTCACCTCCTCGCGGCCAGTCGACCCCAAGCACGCGCCCGCGTCGGCGCAAGTTCACGTGGTCGACCTGCTCGACATCGATGCGGTGCGCGAGCTGGCGAAGGGCTTCACCGAGGTGCACGCGCTCGCGCTTTGTGCCGGCGGCTTCTCGATGGCCGCTCTCACGACGCTTCGCGCGTCCGACGTCGAGGATATGATGGGCAAGAACTTCAAGACCGCCGCGTACGCGCTCGCCGCATTCGTCCCCAAGCTTCGGTCGGGATCGGGCGTCGTGGTGGTGGGCTCGCAAGCTTACGAAGGCGCCGCCAAGATGGCTCCTTATGCCGCGTCCAAGGCGGCCGTGGTGAGCCTCGCGCGCAGCGCAGCCGCGGAGCTCAAAGACGCGGGCGTCAAGGTCAACGCGGTGCTGCCGGACGTCATCGATACGCCGGTCAACCGCAAGGCCATGCCCGATGCCGACTTCAACCGCTGGGCCAAGCCCGAGGAGCTCGCAGCGGTGATCACCTGGCTCTGCTCGGATGCTGCGAACGTCGTTTCCGGCAACGCGATTCGCGTGGGCCGGTGAAGCGGAGGCGACGCCCGCCCGTCCGGAGAGCACCCGCGGACCCTTCGCGGTCGCCGGCTGCAGTTGCACGCGCGCATGCGCTGATCGGACCGCTTTCGGCCGGGGTCTTCCAGGAGCTACGGCTCTCGGCGTCGATCGTCGATCTTCAGGTCAAGCAGCCGAGCGGAGGATGGAGCTGGTACCCGATCCACGCTGCGCCCGACGTGCTCGCCTTCGAGCTAGCGCACGGCGCGGAGAAGCGGCGGGAAGCTCACAACGTTCGCTGTGTCGACAAGGTCCGCCGCGATGGCAAAATGGTTCTCGCCGAGCACGGCGGCCTTTGGGATGCATACGTGCCACTCGCCGACGACGAAGGTACATGGGGCATCCTGATATCGGGACCTTTCTCCGTCGGTCGACCCGCGAGCAGCGATCTGTTGGGACGATGGCGCTGGCTAACGGGCAAGCACGGTCGCGTTTCGGATCCCGAGTTCGCCCACTACGTGACGATGACCCTCGAGACCACCACGTTCGTGGGAGCCGAGCTCGATGCCTTCAAGCGTCTCCTTCGGCGCCTGGCAGATCTCTTTCGCGGTCGTGGCCAACACGATGCCCTGCTGCGTGAAATCGAGGCGGCACGCAACGAGCTCGGCCATGTCCGCTATGCCGATCGCGCGTGGGATGCGGCGCGCAGCATGCTCGAAGAGTCAAAATGGCGAACGTGGCACAGTCCGCATCGAACCAACGAGATCCGAAGGATGGGGCTGAAAGGGCCGCCCGAGCAAGTTGCGGTGGGGCTCCTCGTAGGGCGGGCCGAGCACAGCGATCCGCTCGAAGATTTCCTGAAGCGCGATGCTTTCCAGCGAGCGTGCATCGAGCTCTCGCGCAAGATGGGCGGCTTCGCCTGCGGGCGAGTGGGCGATTACGGTGTTGCGCTCTTGACCGCAGAGACCAGCGCTCCGATCCGGGCCCGCGCGAGGCTCGTCGAGATCGGAGAGCGCGCTACCGCGCTCGCCAAGCGATACGACCAAAGGCTGCATGTAGGAGTTGGTGCGGTCGACGATCGGCTGACGCTGCCGGCGCGGTTCCAGGCGGCACTCGCGGCCGCCGAGCGGGCCCTCTCGCAAGGACGGTCGATGCTCCACGCCGAGCGTGGCCCACACCGCCGTGACGCGAGCCAACTTAGCCAAATGCGAAGGCTCCTGGGCGCCGCGGTGCTCGAACGTCCGACCCTGCTCTCCCCGAGCTTCGATCGGTACATCGAGGCGGTTCGTGTGCATTGCGGTTACCGTTTCGAGCCGACTCGAGCGCATCTCGAGGCGGGGCTCGATCAGGTGTTGGACGCACTCCGCTCCACGTTGGCGCTAGATGAGCGAAGCCTCGACGAGCTCGGGCGAACGCTGGATCGTGCCGGCTCCGAGGTCAGCACGGTGGAGGAGCTCTCGGAGGCGTACCGACGCGCAGTTTCGGACGTGGTGCTCGCGATTTCGCGGCCGAAGGATGCTCGGCAAGATCGGAGCATTCGCCGCGCGCTCGCCTTCGTTCGCGATCACTTCGGCGAGCGCTTGACGCTCGACAAGGTCGCTAAAGTCGCGGGCTTTGCCCCTCGCTATTTCTCGAGGGTATTCGCCAAGACCGAGCAAACCACGCTGCAGCTCTACGTGAGACGGCTACGGCTCGAACGCGCCAAACACATGATCGCATCGACCAACCTCCAGATGCAGCGAGTTGGACAGCTTTGCGGATTTCCCACGCGCATCTACTTTCACCGGGCTTTCAAGCAGGCTTTCGGGATGACCCCGCTCGAATACCGTGGTCGTTTGGAGTTACACAAAAAGGAACCCCAGGTTACACGGCGTAGAGCTTCGTCGCGGTAAGCCTAGATCGACGAGGTGCTGCTGGGCCGCACGTCGCGACGCGGGCCAGGGCCGCGCGTCGACTCATGCCCTTTCGAGGAGTCCTCCATGCGTTCCATCATCTTGGGATCGGTCGCTCTTTTGGCAACATTGATCGGAGGCTGCTCCTCCGATGGCGCCAGTCTGCCAGGCGCGATCGAAGGCGAAGCGGGCAGCCAAATGCCGACGATCGGCGGATCGACCGGCGGAGCTCCGTCGATCGGCAATACGACCAGCGGCGGTGCGGGAGGCAGCTCGCCGACGAACACCGCAACCGGCGGCGCTAGCAATGCCGCCGGTGCGGGGGGAGCGATCAACGCAGGCGGAGCCGGAGGATCGCAGGCGGGCGCGGGAGGTGGAGCCGGAGGATCGCAAGCGGGCGCGGAAGGCGGTGGCACCGGTCCGATCGTCATCGACCCCTGTATCGCCGCTGGGACGTGCGCACCCGGGGTCTGGATCCAGCACGATCTTCCCGGCTTCGCTGCTCCGTACAAAGTCGAAACCGTGCTCGTGGATCCGGTGCGTCCGAGCGACATCTACGCCTTTGCCGGCTCGAACGGCGGACCCACGATCAAGCTGTATCGGTCGACCGACTACGGCACCACCTGGGAGCAGCGCAACACCACCGCGGCATTTACTGGAAATCCATGGGGCGCTTCGATCGACCCCAACCCGAACCGCGATCCCGCGACCGTTCCCACGCTCTGGTCACCCGCAGGGTACGGAGCCAACGGAGGTTGGAAATCGACCGACGGTGGGCAGACCTTCGTGCGCTCGGTCGGTTGCGACCAAGCTTTTGGACCTCACAACCCCTTCGGAGCGCTGCTGACCGATCTCTATCACGTCAAAATTCTGCCCGACGATCCCCCGAATCACATTCTGGCGACCTACCACTACTACTTCAAAGAGACGAACGGCATCGGCGGCGGAGAGGGCGGATTCGGCGAGAGCTGGGATGGCGGAACGACGTGGGTCATTCATCCGCCGATTCCGGGAAGCGGATCCTCGCACTACGTGATCCCGGTGAGCGCCACCACGTGGGCGATCATCTCGCAAGAAGCGCAGGGGACGACCGGCATTTGGCGCACCACCACCGCAGGGCGCGTGGGCGGCACCGCGGCGGCCAAGTACCGCGATGGAACGATCAGCAACGCCGCGTGGACCAAGGTCGACAAGCTCGAGCACACCCACGGGAGCCATCAAAACATCATCTTGAAGAACGGAACCATCCTGGCAGCGGGCACCAACAGCGGCGCACGCAGCACGGACGGCGGCGCGACGTGGACGCACTTCACCAACGGAACCTGGGCCAAGCCCTTCGACTACCAGGGATCCAACATGTCCAACATCGGAGCGACCGACAAGTTCATCTATACGAATTACCTCTATGGCCCCACGCTCGCGCGTGCTCCGATCGACGATCCGATTGGCGCCGAGAAGTGGAATCACGCCTACTGCGAAACTCCCGCGGGGATGAAAGAGGGCGGTGCTCCGTTCGGCATGGCGACCACCTACAATGCCGGCACCAAGCAATGGGTGATCATCGCGAGCGGGAACAGCAGCGGGATGTGGAAGTACATCGAGCCTTAGGATCAGGTGGGCGGTGGACTGGAAGTGTCACTTCCGGCAACGCGATCGACTCGGTTTCCCCCTTTGCCCGATCCGCGCAAGCAGCCAGCTCTACGCGGGTTGTCCTGGATCCGGCGAGCTCCTACCTTCCTCGCCCTGGGCCCCCCGGTCGCGAGCGCGGCGCTGGAAGGCAAAGGGCGGACGGCCGACGATCATGGCGAACTCGCGGGCGAAGTGCGCCTGGTCACAATAGCCGAGCGAGGCAGCAAGCTCGGCCAGTGACTGCACTTCACCACGTGTCAGGCGCTCCCCGGCGCGCAGCAAGCGTTGCCTCTGCAGCATCCATTTGGGGCCGACGCCGACGTGTTGGCTAAACAGCCGCTGAAGCGCGCGAGGGCTAAGACCAAACTTTTCGGCCAACGTCTCGACTCGAAGCGTTTCGAAGCCGCTTTCGATCGCGCCGAGAATCTCTTGGACGGTGGCAACATGCGACAACCAACGCTGGGCGCGAACGCGCGCGAGCTGGTCCCGCAAGAATGCTTCGGCGAGAGCGAAGCGCTCCGCGTCTTCTTTGGCGCAGAAGATGTCGTGCTCGACACGGCGCAGTTCGACGCTCGCGCTGACGGGCAGCGCAAGTCTTTGATCGGTGAACTCGTTTGCGGACCGTCCAGTCACCGCTTGCAGTGCCCCTGCCTTGAGCTTGATGCCCACGACACGGCCGCGCCCCGCTAGCTCCCTCGTGAACCTGCGGGTCACCACGCCGACCACGTTGGTGCCACCTGGCTCGAATACCAGATGAGCGCTGGCATCAGTGAGTAGCTCGACACGATGAACGACACCTTCGGGCAAGGTCCACCAGCTGGTCCAGCAAGCTTCGACGAACGGCGCGAGGTCTCGGCTCGGTGGCACTCGCCTCGAGCCTACGTCCTTATCACCAGCCGGATTCAAAACCAGGTTTAGCCGCGGGTGCGGCTGTCGCATTTCTACAAGGCGGCCCATTGGGATCCGGGTAGGGTCATCGCCATGGTCACGATCAAGCATCTCGGCGAGTTCCAATTCTACCAGGGCCCGCACGTAAAGCAGGGCATTCGGTTCTGCTACGCAGGGAAAGACCTCGGCGTGAGCGCCTGGGGTATGAATGTCATCGAGCTTGGACCCGGTTGCACGACGTACCCGGAGCACGATCACCAGAACGACGGCCAGGAAGAAGTCTATGTCGTGCTGAGGGGCGTGGCACACCTCCGCGCCGGTGAGCTTGAGCAGCGGCTAGAGAGCGGCGCGTTCGTGCGGGTCGGCCCGACGCAGAAGCGGACGTTCTTCACGGACGCCGAAGGCGAAGGGGCAACTTTGCTCGCGCTCGGCGCAACACCCGGCAAGGCCTACGAGGTTCGTTGATCATCGTACCAACTGAGCACCAAGTCCAGATCCCCCGCCCCCGCGGCGCGGTCCGTATCGAGGTTCGGCCGATCGGGTGGAGCTCTGGTTCTGGTTCTCTCTTTTTACGAGTGACTGGTCGGGGAGGGGGGATTTGAACCCCCGACAACGAGCACCCAAAGCTCGTGCACTACCAGGCTGTGCGACTCCCCGAAACGTACGCGGGGGGTTCTAGCACGGAGCGGTCGGCCCGCGCGCTGGCCAGCCTCGGTTGGGACCCGGGGCGGGATTCGTTGGTGGGTCGACCCACCAAGCAACCCCGCGCGAATAGGTTGGACGACCAACCCAACAACCCGCCCGGTGGGGGACGCCCTGAAACCGGTCGGCCCCCCAAAACAGCCGAATATTCTTGCGTTTCGCCGCGAGCGCCTGCCCGTAAAAGGCCCGAAGCACGCGAAATTTCGTCCCGCCCGTGCTGCTACGCGGGTACGATGGGGTAGGACCTGGCGCCCTGGGCTCCTCGGCGCTATGTCCGCACCGAGCCGAGCGATCTACCCGAGTTGACACCGATGAGTACCCCCACCCGCCCCCTGCCTCCGAAGAAGGACGTGGCGCTGGCTCTGCTCCAAGGCCCGAGCCTCTTCATCCACCTCGATCCGCGCAAGACCGAGGTCATGGTGCCGGCCTACTTCAAGAAACAGCCTCAGCTGGTGCTGCAGGTCGGGATGAACATGGCGATCCCCATCCCTGACCTCAAGGTCGACGACGAGGGTGTGAGCTGCACCCTTTCCTTCAACCGGCGGCCCTTCTGGTGCCGGCTTCCGTGGAGCGCCATCTACGCGCTGGTCGGCGAGGACATGAAGGGCATGATTTGGCCCGACGAGGTTCCCAGTGAGGTCGCCGCCCAGCGTGACGGCAAGTCTCCTCAGCAGGCCGCCGCTCCGGGAGCGCGCACTCGACCGGCGCGGGAACCGCGAAAGAAGCTGGCATCGGTGAAGTCGCCCCCAGCCGAGACCACAAAGCTCGAAGAGAGCGGGCACGCAGACCAAGCCGAACCGCCGTCTGACGAGGTGCCCGAGAAAGCCGAGCTGGCGAACGTGGCTCGTCCGTCCCCGAGTGCTTCGGTAGGGTCCGAGCCCAAGCGCGAAAGCGGGAAATCGGGCAAACGGGAGCTTCCGCCGTATTTGCGCGTCGTCAAATAGCTGAAGGTCTCGCGAGGGCGAATGACCGCAAGACTGCGAACCCTCGGGCTGACGCTTCTCATCGTCGCCGTGCTTCTGGTCCTCGATTTCGGGTTGGAGGCGCTGATCCCCGATTCATCGATCCGGCAGCTCCTCATGCTCGCCGCGGTCTACGTGATGGTGGCGGTCTCACTCAACGTCATCAACGGCATGGCCGGTCAGTTCTCGATTGGTCACGCCGGGTTCGTCGGTATCGGCGCGTATACCGCAGCGGTGGTCGCATCCAACCTCAATGCGGGATCGCACATCGTCTCGGGGCCGGGCGCCGCGTCTTTTGCGCACGGGTGGTTCTTGGTTCCCATCAGCGTGGGAGCTGGTGCGCTCGTGTCGTCGCTCTTCGGCCTTTTGGTGGGGTTGCCGAGCTTGCGTCTTCGCGGCGATTACCTCGCCATCGTGACGCTCGGCTTTGCCGAGATCTTTCGTCTCGTCATTGCCAGCGCGCAATTCAACGCCACCTCGGGTTGGTCTCGTCTCGTCTCGTCGCTCGGTGGCCAGAATGGATACGCAGGTCCCGAAGGGCAGGGTGTACCGCTCTTCGCCGGTCCATTTTGGGTCTTTGGGGCAGCGATTCTCATGACGGTCGCCACGTGGCGCATCAAGTTCTCCGGTTGGGGGCGGGCGCTGCGAGCGTTGCGTGAGGACGAGATCGCCGCGGCCGCGGTGGGCGTCGATCCCACGCGGTACAAGGTCATCTCGTTCGTCATCGCGGCATTCGGCGCCGGGGTTGCGGGAGGCATGCTCGCCACGATGCGCGACGGTCTGGGCCTCGTTCAGCCCGACCAGTACAATTTCCAGTTCTCGTTCGACGCCATCACCATGGTGATTCTCGGCGGATCGGGGAGCGTCAGCGGCGCGGTGCTGGGAGCGCTCTTCGTCACTTTCACCGTGAAGTTCATCGAGCTCATCCAGGGCTTCGAGGCCGTAAAGTCGTTTCAGAGCTACAACCCTTGGCTCGATCTCAATGCGCTGCGCATGGTGGTCTACGCAACGGTGCTCATCGCGCTCATGATCTTGCGACCCGAAGGTTTGCTCGGAGAACGCGAGCTCTTCGGCAAGAGGAGCTCCGGACCTGCGCCCAAGCGTCCTCAGCCGGGCAGTCGCACCGAGGCTGCGGCATGAGCCAGCTCGAGCTCCGCGATGTCAGCAAGAGCTTCGGCGGCATCAAGGCGGTCACCGGGGTCAGCTTTTCGGTTTCACGGGGCTCGATCTTCGGGCTCATCGGCCCCAATGGTGCGGGCAAGACCACCGTCTTCAATCTCATCACCGGTGTGTACCGCCCCGACAGTGGGACCATCCGCCTCGAGGGCGTCGACCTGGTCGACAAAAAGTCGGCCGAGATCGCGGCGGTCGGTGTCGCCCGCACGTTCCAAAATATCCGGCTCTTCAGCCAGATGTCGGTGCTCGACAACGTGCTCGTCGCTTGTGAGACGACGCGTCGCACCGGTCTCCATGGCGCGCTCAGTCGTTCCACGACCTTTCGCGACGAGGAGCGTGCCATGCGCGACAAGGCGATCGAGCTGCTCGATCTCTTCGAGCTCTCGGCACTCGCCGACGAGCGATCGACCTCGCTTTCTTATGGCAACCAGAGGCGCCTCGAGATTGCGCGCGCGCTGATGCTCGGGCCGCGGGTGCTCTTGCTCGACGAGCCGGCCGCCGGCATGAACTACGGCGAAGCCGAGGGTCTGAAAAAGCAGATTGGGTGGTTACGCGAGCGTTTCGGACTCACGGTGGTGCTCGTCGAGCACAACATGCAAGTCGTGATGAGCGTCTGCGAAGAGATCCACGTGCTCGACTACGGCGAGACGATCGCCCATGGATCTCCGGAAGAGATTCGCGAGCACCCCAAAGTGCTAGCCGCCTACCTCGGTGAGAGTACTTGAAAACCGAGCACCCTAGCCGCCCGGCGCCCTCCGTCAAAGCGGGCGAACCGCTCTTGGCCCTTTCGCAAGTCGCGGTGAAGTACGGAGGGATCCGCGCCATCAAGGGGATTTCGCTCGAGGTCGCAAAAGGCGAGATCGTCGCGATGATCGGTGCCAATGGCGCAGGCAAGACGACCACCTTGAAAAGCATCATGCGGCTCTTGCCGATCGAATCGGGGACGATCGACTTTGCTGGCCGGCATCTGAACGACATCGAGACCGAGAGCGTGGTCGATCTCGGCATCTCGCTGGTGCCCGAGGGACGGGCCATCTTTCCGAATCTCACCGTTCGCGAGAATCTCGAGCTTGGCGCCTACAACCACAAGAATCCCAAGACGATCCGAGAATCGATACAAGACGTGGTCGGTCTTTTCCCGCGGCTCGGCGAGCGCATGGGCCAGCAAGGCGGAACGCTCTCCGGCGGAGAGCAGCAGATGCTCGCCATCGGGCGTGCGCTGATGGCGCGGCCCTCGATGCTCTTGCTCGACGAGCCCTCCCTCGGCATTGCCCCGCGGTTGGTGCAGGACATCTTCCAAGCGATCGCTCAGATCGCGCGCGCTGGCACCACCATCTTGCTCGTCGAGCAGAACACGCGCCTCGCCTTGCAGCACAGCTCGCGGGCCTATGTCTTGCGCACCGGTGAAATCGCCAAGACCGGGCTTTCGAAAGAGCTCGCCGACGACCCCGAAATCCGCGAAGCGTATTTGGGTGGCTAGAGGGCGTGACGTTGGTCAGCCGCCCGACGGAGCGGGTGCGCAGGTCCCAGCGTCGGAACAGCCGTTGGAGCAGGCTGTGGTGATCCACTGTCCAGTCGCGTCGCAGGCCTGCGCCATGCCGCTCGAGCACTTCTGGTCGCCCGGATTGCATACGCCGGTGCATCCCGCGGTGGTGCACGCAAAGGTGCAGGTCGCATTGTTCATGTACATGCCTTCGGGGCTGCAGATCTGGAATACTTTTCCGTTGCAATGCCCCGCACCGGGCTTGCACATTCCGGCGCAAGCGTTGCCCCGGCAGATGAACGGGCACGCGGCGGGCGCGAACTGACCATCGGAGTTGCAGGTCTGCAGAACATCGTTGCCGAGGCACATGGTTTCGCCGGGGTTGCACATGCCGATGCACACGCCCGTCTTGCACACGTATTGGCAGGCCGCTCCATCGACCCACATCCCAGCGCTGGAGCAGGTCTGGACGACCTTGTTGTTGCACTGTTTGGTGTTGGCTGGACACTGCCCGGCGCAGACACCGCCGGAGCAAACTGCGGGGCAAGCAGCTCCCATGTTGGTCCAAACGCCGTCAGCGTTGCAAACCTGTACCTGGTTTCCATCGCATTGCTTTGCGTCGGGTACGCATTGACCGGTGCAGGTCGTACCTTTGCAGACGTACGGGCAAACCGACGTGTCCTTCCAACTGCCGTTCATGTCGCATGTCTGAAGCGACTGCATGTTGCAACGAGTCGCTCCCGGAGTACACACGCCGGTGCAGCCGGTGGCTACACAAAGGAACGAGCAGACCAAGGGCTCGTCCCACTCACCGTTGCTCTTGCAGTTGATGAACGAGTTGCCGTCACATCGGCCCGTGTTGGGCTTGCAGACTCCGACGCAGCCACCGTCGGCGCAGAGGAAGGGGCAGGTGGCGGCCTTCTCCCAGACCGAGCTCGCTCCGCAGGTGAGCACATCCGCGCCCTGGCACGTTTTGGCGTTGAGGGTCGAGCACTTCCCACCGAGCAGCATGGGGACGTCTTCCTTCATGCTCGCGTCGCTGGGAGGCCCCGCCTCTTGCTCGGTGGGCATGTCGACCGCCGAGACCCCGAGCTCGAAATCTCCGAGTGCTTTCGTGCAACCGACGAAACCGATCGAGACGAGGCAAAAGAAAGCGGCCCAAGAGGCGAGGCGCAGCTTCACGGGATGCACATCCCCGTTCCGGAGTCACAGCCGTTGGGGCTGCAGTCGATGTCATTGCCCCAGCTCATGCCAGTGACGTCGCACGTTTGCTGCGTCATCGCGTCCTTGCACTGCGTAGCATTCGGAATGCAGACGGTGCAACTGTCGCCGATACAGGTGCCCGGGGCACAAAGGACATCGCTTCCCCAAGCGCTGCCATCGGCGGCGCAGGTCTGTTGGGTCGTCGGGTCTTTGCACCGCTGAGCGTTCGGGGAGCAGGCGGTGCACGCGTTGCCGACGCAGGCGCCGGGGGCGCACGAAACGTCGCCGCCCCAGCCGCTACCGTCGGTAGCGCAGGTTTGCTGGGTCACCGTGTCTTTGCACTTCTTGGCGTTGGGGGTGCACACCGTGCAAGAGTCGACGACGCACGCGCCAGGTGAGCAGGCGAGGTTGCTACCCCACGCACCGTTGACGTCGCATGTCTGCTGCGTCGCGGCGGTGAGGCACTGCGTGTTCCCCGGAACGCAAACGCCCGCGCAAAGACCGGTCGACACCTTGCAGACGAATGGACAAGCCATGTCGGTGACCCAGGTCCCGGTGCCGTCGCAGCTCTGGGTCGTGCTTCCCACGCACTGATGGTTACCTGGGAGGCACATGCCGGAGCAGGTGCCATTGGAGTTGCAAACGAACGGGCAGGGGCTTCCGCTCAGCCAGTTGCCGGTTGCGTCGCAAGTTTGCGGGGTCATTCCCGAGCATTTCTTGTCGCCGGGATCGCAGACCCCGGTGCAGTTGCCGGCACCGGTGCATACGTGATCGCAGGCCATCGTATCCTGCCAAGTACCGTTGCCGTCGCAAGTCTGCTGGGTATTGCCGCTGCATGTCTTGGCGCCGGGGGTGCACGTACCCGTGCAGTTGCCGGTCGCGCAGACGTACATGCAGACCTGATCGCTGCCCCAGTTGCCGCTTGCGTCGCAGGTCTGGGCGTGCCCGCTGACCGGATCGCATCGCTTGGTAGTGGGAACGCACGATCCGCCGCAGACGCCCGCGCCGCCGCAAACGAAGGGGCAGGCGGTGCCGTTGTTGGCCCAGTTGCCCGCGGCGTTGCAGAGCTGCGGTTGGGTACCGACGCACTTCTTGTCGCCCGGAGCGCACGTGCCGCTGCAGACGCCTGCGCCGGAGCACACGAAGGGACAGAGGGTGCCATTGGTCCAGTTGCCGTTGGTGTCGCAAACCTGCTGCTGGAGGCCGACGCATTGCTTGGCACCCGGCGTACACGCCGTGCACGCGCCCGATCGGCACACGGTGGTGCATGTCAACGTGTCTTGCCAGTTGCCGGAGGCATCACAAAGCTGAACGGTCGTCCCAGCGCCGTTGCACTGCTTGGCGCCCGGGGCGCAGGTGGTGCAGGCTCCGTTGATGCACGCGGTGGTGCAAGCAGGTCCGTTGTTCTGAAAGACGCCCATGGAGTCGCACAGGATGGGCTGGCTGCCGGTGCACTTCTTCGCCCCGGGGCTGCAGTCGGTGCAATTCCCGCTGACGCAAGCTGCGGAGCAGGCCGTCCCGTCTTTCCACGCGCCGGTAGCGTCGCAGGTCTGTGGAACGTTGCCGGCGCCGCACTGGTGCGCGCCCGGTTTGCAAACGCCGCCGCACGTCCCCGCGGAGCAAACGAACGGGCACGCTGCGCCATTGTTGGCCCAGTGGCCTCCGGAGTCGCAGAGCTGAGGTTGATCCACGCTGCATCGTTTGGCTGTGGGGTTGCAATCGACGCAAACGCCGTTGCCGATGCACACGTTCGCGCACGAGGCGCTGCTTTGCCAGTTGCCGGTGGCATCGCACGTCTGGGGAACGTTGCCGTTGCAGCGCTGCGCGCCCGGCGTGCAGACTCCGGTGCAGGCCCCCGAACTGCAGACGAACTGGCACGCGGTCCCGTTGGTCCATTGCCCGCTGTTGTTGCAAGTCTGAGGCGTGGTGCCGTTGCACTGCTTCGCGCCAGGCTGGCAAACGCCACAGATGCCGGCCCCGATGCAGAGCGAAGCGCACTTCGCCTCGTCGTGGAACAACCCGTCCGAGCCGCATGTCTGAGGCGTCGCACCGTTGCATTGCTTGGCACCCGGCACGCACGAGCCTGCACACGAGCCTGCGCTGCAGACGAAGGGGCACGCGGACCCGGTGTTGGCCCAGCTCCCGTTGGCGTCGCAGGTCTGGGGCTGTGTTCCGCTGCACCCTTTCGCGCCGGGGGTGCACGTACCGCAACGGGCCGCACCGAAGCAAACGCCCGCGCAAGCCGCGGCGCTCTGCCACTGCCCATCGGCTCCGCAGGTCTGCGGGATGTTGCCGCTGCACTGCTTGGCACCCGGTGAGCAAACGCCTGCGCAGCTACCGGCCGTGCAGACGAACGGGCAATTGGTGCCATTGGTCCAAGCCCCCGTTGCGTCGCACGTCTGCGGCGTGAGACCGCTGCAAACCTTCGAGCCGGGGTTGCAGACGCCGGAGCATTGGTTGTTCGTGCACAAGAACGGACACGCTGTGGAGTCGCTCCATTGCGCCTGCTGGTTGCAAACTTGTTGCGTCTTTCCGTTGCAACGGGTCAGTCCCGGTGTGCAAACGCCGGTGCAGGCATTGGCACTGCACAAGAAGGGACAAGGCGCGTTGGTCCAGGCTCCGTTCGCGTCACACGTTTGCAGGACGTTCGCCAGACATTGCTGCGCGCCCGGCGTACAGACGCCGGTGCATGCGCCGTTCTTGCAAAGATACGGGCAAGGTGTTCCGTCCTTGAAGGTGCCACCCGTACAGGTCTGGGGCGTCTTGGTCGAGCATTGCGTCGCGCCATTGGTGCACGAGCCCGCGCACGTGCCCATGCTGCAAACGAATTGGCAGGGCGTGCCGTCGTTGGCCCATGCGCCCTTCGGACTGCAAATCTGCGGCTGGTTGCCCTTGCATTGACGGGTGCCCGGTTCGCAAATACCCGAGCAGGCATTGTCCTGGCAGACGTACGCGCACGCCGCGGTGTCCTGCCATTTGCCTTCGGCGTTGCAGCTCTGCAGACTCGTCTTGTCGCATTGCATCGCGCCTGGAGCGCACACCCCGGTGCAGCCCTTTTCGCCGCAAACGGTCGAGCAAAGAGCGTTGGCATTCCACGCGCCTTTGTCGCTGCAATTCGAGACCATGTTGCCTTCGCACTTCATCTCGCCGGGCTTGCAGAGACCGGTGCAAGCGCCGCTCGTGCAGAGATACGGGCACATGGCCTCCGACTGCAGCATGCCGGTTCCGTTGCAGACCATGAGGTCCTGCGCCTTGCACTCCTTTGCGCCCGACGTGCAGGGTCCCGCAACGCCGCCGTCGCCAGATGCGCCGTCGACGCCCACACCGCCGTCGGGATTCTGTAGTACGACCGAGGCATCGCCTCGGGTTTCGAAGTCTCCAAGCGCCTGCACGCATCCTGCCGAGGAGATCAAAACTGCAAGCGCGGCGATGAGAATCCCGAAAAGAGACCGGCCCGGGCAGGGCGAGGTGTTTCGGGGCAGCGCCGGAGATGACATCGTCAGAACGTGCCTCTCACTCCGGCGCTTCCGATCCCGAGGAACGGCGACCACGTTGCGGCGGTGGGAGGCGGGGATTCTTTCGAGCCGGTCAGGAGCAGAATGGCCCCTGTCGCGACTCCTACGCCGCCGACGATGAAGCCGACGGTCGAGACGTTTCCGAGCGTGTGGTAGCTGCTGAGCGTGGAGCCCTGGGTTTCTGGATCGCAAACCTTGTCGGGACAGGCTTCGACGAGCTTGGCGTGCTTCCCCATTGCGAGCACTCCAAAGATGCCGCCCACGGCGAGACCCGCGCCGCCCACGCCGAGCGCGACGAACGCAGCAGTTTTTTTACCGTTACCCGAAGACACGGGTGCATCGCGCACGGGTGCCACCGCAACCGGTGCTGCGTCGGCGGGTGCTTGCTCGAGCTCGAGACTGACCGCGATCGATTGACCTTCGGCGAAAATCACCGTCTTTTCTGCGGGCAGAAAGCCTTCGGCGGAGGCCTTGACCGTGTGGCTGCCGGGGTTGACCGGCCGCTTTACGCCGAGCGAGGCGCTCGGAACGGGCGTGCTGTCGATGACCACCTCGGGGCTGGTCGGACCGAGCACGGTGATGGTGACCCATGGCAGGCGCGCGGTGATGGCGTCGACTTCTTTGGTGGCGTCTTCGAGCGCCTTGGTCCAAGACCGGGGCGAGTTTGGCGCGACGCCTTCGCGAATGATGCGGTTGAAGCTCTCTTGCGCTTCGACCAGCTTGCTCATGCCGAGCTGAGCGCGCGCCAGGCCGATGAGAAGCGTGGGAGCGTGGACCAGCGAATCGGCGCGGGTGAACTTGTCGGCTGCAGTGCTGAACTTCTTGGCGTCGAGGGCTTGCTGCCCCTCTTGGGCCAGAGTTCGAGCGGTGGCTCGGTCGGCCGCGCTGGGATCAGCGGCGGCGGTACGCACCAACAGCGACAGGGAGAGAAATAGAGCGGTCCTCGATGTCTTGCGCATTTAAGAATTTTCCCGCTAACTACTTTAGATTCCGAAATCGACGTTCTTGGGTCTGCCCGGGCCGGGCGGAGTTTTCTCGCGCGGCTTGTCGCTCTTGGAAGGTGCGGCCGGCTCGTGCGTGCGTCCCTTGCGTGGTTCTTCGCGATCCGTCTTGGAAGGAGCCTCGCGATCGACACTGGGCTTGGCGGGGCTGGGCTCGGCTGCGGTCGGAATCGGCTGCGGTTTGGCGACGGGTGCCGGGGGCGGCTCGGTCGCCACGGTGAGCGATACCGCGGCAGAAGGCGTGACCAGCGTTTGGCTGGCCTTCTTGTCGTCCCGGCCCTTTTGCAAAGACATCGTTGCTGCGATGAGCCCAACGCCGAGGGTGCCGATGCCGAGGAGCATACCGGTGGGTGTACGCGGCCAGATGCGCCCCAGCATGCTGCGAGGCGGATCGTCCATCGAGACTCCGCCGTCGCTGAGCGAGACGCTTGCCTCGCGCATCGTTGCTTCGCGGAAGCCCGGGGGGGCAACGGCTACCGTGGCGGCGCCGGTAATGCCGAGAGCGATCGCGAGCTCGTCGGCGAGCTCTTTGGCGCTTTGAAAGCGGGCTTCGATGTCGCGCGACGAGGCACGCGCCCACCACGCATCGAATGCCTCGGGCAAGCCGGGAACGATGTGGCTCGGCACCGGGATCGGTTCGAACATGATCTTGGCCAACAGATCGCCGAGCCCCTCGCTCAAGAAGGGCAGCTCGCCGGTCATCGCCTGGAAGGTCATCACCGCGAGCGACCAGAGGTCGGCGCGAAAGTCGATCTCTTTGGTGCCGCGGGCCTGCTCGGGGCTCATGTAGAGCGGGGTGCCGACCAAAAGGCCGGTCTTGGTCACGCTGTTGACGGCCCAGTCGCTCGTCCACTTGGCGACCCCGAAGTCGAGGACCTTGGCAATCTCGCCGTCGTCGTCGGGGACGAGGTACACGTTTTCGGGCTTGAGATCGCGGTGCACGATACCGATTGCATGGGCGCGCGTGAGCGCGCGGGCGATGTGCGCGACCAGACGGTGCGTTGCCGCGAAATCGAGACGGCCCACTCGCTCGAGCCGAGCGGCGACCGACTCGCCCTGGAGGAGCTCCATTGCGATGTAGGGAGTGCCGTTCCACACGCCGTGGTCGAGAACGTGAACCACGTGCGGGCTGCGGAGCTGCGCTTCGACCTTGGCCTCGCGCTCGAAACGCGCGACCATCTCCGGCTGACGGCGCCACTCGCCTTCGACGAACTTCACTGCGCAGGGAATGCCGAGCCCGAGGTGCGTCGCGAGCCAAACCGATCCCATCCCGCCTTCGCCGATCTGGCGGATCAGGCGAAACCGATTGGCAATCGTGATCCCCTCGCCGAGTCGCGGCGGGGGAGACGAGCGTCGGTGGACAGTCAGCTTCACAGGCACGTCCGATTCACCATCAGGGCCGAGAGAGGAAAAGTAGCCACAGTTACATTACAGGGAACACCCCCAAGTAGCACATACTTACATCGGAGTAAAGTACCCCACACTATCCCGTGGAATATTACAACTACACGAGACTCAACCGGTTTTCGAGGCGCGGGGCGTACGCGTTTCTTCTCGTAAGAAGGGAAGTTCGCAGACCCAGCGTTTGCTTTCATGCCTCCCCATGGGCATTGTCCACACGTTTTAGACACTCTTTTTGTTAACGGTAACCCCGGACTTTTTTCGATGCGCGCACCAGGAGACATCGTTCTCGTTTCGACCTACGAGCTCGGGCACCAGCCATTTGCTCTGGCGGTAGCCGGTGCGTTCCTCGAAAGACGCGGGTTTTTCCCCGCTTACCGCGACGTTGCCGTCGATCCGGTGGACATCGGGGCGCTCTCGAAGGCGAAGCTGGTGGCCATCTCGGTTCCGATGCACACCGCGCTCCGGTTGGGGGTGGAGGTGCTGGCGTGCGTTCGCGAGCAAAATGCGTCGGCAAAAGTAGGCTTTTTTGGTCTCTACGCACCGCTCAACGGAGACGAGCTCGTGAAGATGGGCGCCGATTTCGTGCTGGGGGGCGAATGCGAGCCGCTGCTCGTCGAAGTGGCCGAAGCGCTGGAGCGTGGTGATAGCCAGCGCTGGGACCGCCACGTGCAACGCAAAGCCCAAGACGCGGAACGAACCCGCATCGATTTTCCGGTGCCCGCGCGGCACTCACTTCCGGTGCTTTCGCGCTACGCGAAGCTCGTCGAACGAGGCAAGGGAAGGGTAGCCGGTCACGTGGAGGCCAGCCGCGGCTGCTTGCACTCTTGCCGGCACTGCCCGATTCCTCCCGCCTACGGAGGTCGCTTCTTCGTCTTGCCGGAAGATGTCGTTCTACGCGACATCGATGCTCAGGTCGCCGCCGGCGCGACCCACATCACTTTTGGCGATCCCGATTTTCTCAATGGTCCAACCCATAGCGAGCGGATCGTCAAGAGAATGCACCACGCTCACCCCGGCCTGACCTTCGACTTCACGGCCAAGGTCGAGCACCTTCTCCATCATCGAGGGCTTTTGCCCAAGTACAAAGAGTGGGGGCTCTCGTTCGTGGTCTCGGCGGTCGAGTCGCTTTCCGACGTGGTGCTTGCTCAACTCGACAAGGGTCACACCCGCTCCGACGTCGAGCGGCTGGTCGATATCATGCTCGATGCTGGGATCGACATGCGGCCGTCCTTGGTTTCGTTCACGCCTTGGACCACGCTCGAGGACTTTCGGGAGGTTCTTCGGTTCATCGAAGAGAGAGGGATTCTCGACTGGGTCGATCCCATTCAGCTCGCGATCCGTCTCCTCATTCCGCCGGGCTCGCTGTTGCTCGAGCTCGAAGAAGTACGCAATCGGATTGGGCAAGTGGAGCCCGCGACGTTCACGCACGCGTGGCGGCATCCTGATCCGGCCATGGATCAGCTTCATGCGGCGGTCACCGCGCGAGTGGAAGCGGATGCCAAAGCCGAGGTCGATGCAGCGGAAACGTTTCGAGCGGTTCGCGAGCTCGCCGGACTCGAGGGCGAGGCCCGTTATCGACGCCGTTCGTCACCTCGCTTGTCGGAGTCGTGGTTCTGCTGCGCGGAGCCCACTGGCTCGCAGCTCGGATCGCTACGCAAAGTGCGAAGCTGCTCGTAGAGCGAGCGCTCAGGAGAGGTTCGGCTTGATTTCCAAGTGGAGGCACTTGTGCGCGTCGCGCAGCGCTTGCTCGACCATTTGAGGGGAATGGCCGCGCGCGAAGATGAAGCCGAGGTACGCCTTTCCCTCGGGTAGCGGAATGACGCGGCGCTCGAGCGCGGTGATCACCACGTCCTCGATTCCCGGAATCGCCTTCGCTCGCTCGATCCCCTCGACCTCGGTGAGGATGCCGGCCTGTGGAATGGGGATCATCATGACGCCCGCCGCGCAGTCCTCGCGCTCGGTGGTAGCGATGGGAAGGCCCATGGCATGGCGGATCACGATCTCTTCGAGCGTCGTACCGGTGCCGAAGCGCAGCGTACGCGAGCAAAGCCCGCCGATCGTCCGCGCGGCGATCTCGATCACCTGCACGCCGGAAGGGCCGACGCGAAGCTCGGCGTGCACCGGCCCATCGGTAAGCCCCAGCGCACGCGCGGCGGCCGCGGTGGTCTCGGCGATGTTGGCCTGCACTTCGGGCGGCAATCGTGAAGGTGTCACGTAGATCGTCTCTTCGAAGAATGGTCCGTCGAGCGGATCGGGCTTGTCGAAGATGGCGAGCGCGCGAAAACCGGTGGCAGGATCGAGAAGGCCCTCCACTGCGATCTCCGGTCCGGAGACGAACGGTTCGACGAGGATCATTCTGGCGTCGGTGGGGTGCATCTCCAAGAGCTCGGGCGAATCGAGTAGCGCGCGGATGCGAGAGAACGCGGCACAGAACGCGTCGGGGCCGTCGGCTCGGATGACGCCGCGGCTTGCGCTGAGCAAGAGCGGTTTGAGCACCACGGGGTAAGCCAAGGTCGCTGCAACGAGCGCAGGATCATCTTCGACCGACAGCGCGCGAGCCCGCGGCGCAGGGACTCCCGCATGCTCGAGCAGCTGGCGCATGATCCGCTTGTTGGCGGTGGCGTCCGTTGCGGTGGGTGGATTGTGCCGGAGGCCCAGCTTGGCGGATGCCATGGCTGCAATGCGTGCGGTTGTCTCGCTGGTCGCCACGATGCCGCCGAGCTGCCGATCGCCGCGAGCCACTTCGACGATTTTCTCGACCGCGGCTTCCGCGTGGCGAAAGTCGAGTGTGACCATGCCCTCGAGCGGCCATTGCTCGGCAAGCACGTGGCAGCGGTCGCTTCCGACGAGCGTGGGAACCGCGAGGGCGTGGGCCGCGTCTCGAAAAGCCTCACCGGTGTAACCGGTGGTCGAAACGAGGAGCATCAGGTGCGGCCGGCCGGCGCTCATGGGAAGGGCATGTTAGCGCGGCGCCGCCGCCGTGCTATCGACCGGCACGGATGCAGAAGACTCACCTCGTCGGCGCTCGCACTCACAATCTGCGCTCGGTCTCCGTCGATCTCGCGGAGGGTGAATTCGTCTGTCTGACCGGCGTGTCGGGATCCGGGAAATCGAGCCTTGCGGTCGACACGCTCTACGCAGAGGGGCAGCGGCGATTCGTGGAGAGCTTCAGCCCCTATGCGCGGCAATTTCTGGAGCGTCTCGAGCGGCCTCCGATGGACGAGCTCGAGCCCGTCGCAGCTGCGGTTTCGGTGGATCGTCGCGCTCCGGTGAAGAGCTCGCGATCCACGGTGGCTACGATGGCCGACGTGGAGGCGTATCTCTCCGCACTTTTCACTCGCGAAGCGGTTCCGGTCTGTCCCGAGTGCGGGCTCGCTGCGGTGCGAACGGATCCGCGGGTGGCCGCCGAGAGCGCGGCGGCGTCGCTCAACGGCCAGCCGGCGGTGGTGACCTATCCTCTCCGGGTTGGCGGAACCGAAGATTTTTTGCAGACGCGGGAGCAGTTGACCACCGACGGATACCGACGGCTCTGGCTTCAAGGTGAGGCGCGCGATCTCGATCCTTTCCAGCACAGTGGGATCCGAAGCTTGGAATTCACGTGACTTGAAGTCGCGG